>Ga0105357_10000178_pt1 | contig 31490 bp, 25 predicted proteins | sample GOMGulsemesocosm_4_FD_83660 | JGI IMG/M metagenome (GOLD analysis project Ga0105357, IMG submission 83660) | Methane-oxidizing microbial communities from mesocosms in the Gulf of Mexico - GOM15B Gulf of Mexico | ecosystem: Environmental > Aquatic > Marine > Cold seeps | place: USA: Gulf of...
CTTAATGCAAAAAATCCGAGATGAAAATGCGGGGTTAAAAACTGCTGGATTTATCAGTGGTTATAGAGGATCGCCACTGGCCACATTGGATAAAGAGCTGTGGAGCATTAAAGAACAGCTAGTCGCTAAGCAGATTGAATTTCTACCGGCTGTAAATGAGGAACTGGCCGCGACTGCAATACTGGGCTCACAACAGGTTGAAACAGATCGGAAGAAAACGGTCGATGGCGTATTTGGGCTCTGGTACGGCAAGGGCCCCGGAGTTGATCGTGCCGGTGATGCCTTAAAGCATGGAAACGCCTATGGCTCGTCCCCCACTGGCGGTGTGTTAGTGGTTGCAGGTGATGACCACGGAAGCATTTCGTCTTCCATGCCGCATCAGTCGGACGCGGCTTTCCTGACCTTCTTTATGCCAATATTGAACCCCTCCAGTGTGTCTGAATATCTGGCTTTCGGTGAATATGGATACGCGTTGTCGCGGTTTAGCGGAATGTGGGTGGGTTTTAAGGCAACAACAGAAATTGTGGAAAGTGGGGCAAGTATCGAATTGCAGCCAGCCCGCACTTTCAATGTACCTGATTTCACTGCAGGGCCCGAAGGTCTTCATTATAGATGGCCGGATTTACCGGGCCCTCAAATTGAAGAACGCCTTGAAGATAAAAAGCACGCCGTTTTAGCCTTTGCCGATGCCAACCCAATAGATCGTCATATTTACGATGTTCCAAAGGCGACTTATGGGATTGTGACAACGGGAAAGGCGCATCTGGACTTAATGGAAGCCCTGCGTCTGCTCGGCATTGGCGAGAAAGAGGCCCATGATATCGGAATTGATATTTACAAAATTGGGATGGTTTGGCCCCTAGCTAAAAAATCATCTCTAGAATTTGTACAAGGGAAACGTGAAGTTCTCGTGGTTGAAGAGAAACGAGGCATTATTGAAAGTCAGTTTAAAGAATATTTTTATGACTATCCCGGTGCTAAGCCCAAACGCATGGTGGGAAAGAATGATGAAGAGGGCAAACGTCTTATTCCTTGGACAGGTGAATTATCCCCCCTTCAACTGGCAATCATTGTCGCAAAACGTCTTGATCTTATTTTTGACGGCCTAAATTTGACGAAACGCGCGGAGGCGCTATTAAAAGAACCCAGTGTTTCGTTGAGTGTTTCGGGCGTAAGTCGCAGCCCCTTCTTTTGTTCAGGCTGCCCGCATAATCGATCAACTAAAGTTCCAGAAGGGTCAAGCGCCCTTGCCGGGATTGGGTGTCATTTTATGGCGAGCTGGATGGACCGCGATACGAACTACCTTATTCAAATGGGCGGAGAAGGTGTGAACTGGATCGCTAACTCAAAATTTAATGGCGGACAACATGTATTCCAAAATCTGGGGGATGGGACATATTACCATTCAGGAAGTTTAGCAATACGTCAGTCAGTGGCTGCGAAAACGAATATTACATACAAAATTCTCTTCAATGATGTGACGGCTATGACGGGCGGCCAACCCGCAGACGGGCCGATCAGTGTGAACTCCATCGCCCATTCCATTCGAGCTGAAGGGATTACGAGAATTGCAATTCTCTCCAACGATATTGGGAAATTTGATCACGATTTATATCCAGCTGGCGTGACATTTAATGATCGATCAGATCTGGATATGGTGCAGCGGGAACTTCGCGAGATTCCAGGCGTCACCGCTTTGATCTATGAGCAACCTTGTGCGACTGAAAAACGTCGCCGAGTGAAAAGAGGACTGGTTGAGGATACTCCCAAATTTGCATATATTAATCAGGCTGTCTGCGAAGGTTGCGGGGATTGCTCGGTTGCTTCCAACTGTTTGTCTGTTGAACCCGTACAGACTGAATTTGGACGCAAACGGAAAATCAACCAAAACTCCTGCAATAAAGATTATTCGTGTGTAGACGGATTTTGCCCAAGCTTTGTCACCATCGAAGGAGGGCAGCGAAGAAAGCCCGTCCATCAAAGCCGCAGTGATAAATTAGATGGATATTTATCTGAAGTTACTGAGCCACTAATAAAAGCACTTGATCGCCCATATGATATCGTTGTGACGGGTGTCGGCGGAACTGGTGTCATCACGGTGGGACAGCTTATTACCATGGCAGCCCACCTTGAAAATAAGGGGGCGACAGTTCTTGATTTCATGGGGTTTGCGCAAAAATTCGGCCCGGTGATTAGTTATGTTCGTCTAGCGTCAAGGCCAGATGATCTGAACCAGGTTCGGACCGATAGTGGCCATGCGGATGCATTGATTGGCTGTGACGTTGTGGTAAGTACGTCACCAAAGGCATCGGCTACCTATAAAACGGGTGTAACGCGCGGGGCCGTAAATCTTGCCAGTATGCCAACAGGAGACTTCACCCTAAATCCAGATGCAGAAATGCACGTGGATCAGCGTATCCAATTATTGGATCAAACCTTCGCTGATGGAGGCTTAGGATCCATAGATGCAAACGGGGCCGCCGAAAAATTGTTGGGAGATAGTGTTTTTGCAAATGTATTGTTACTTGGTTTTGCGTGGCAACAGGGTCTCGTGCCAGTCTCGCTGCCGGCACTGATGAAAGCGATTGAGCTTAACAATGTGGCGGTTGTGCTTAACAAGCAGGCGTTCTCATGGGGTCGGGTTTTATCGGTTAATCCAAGCGCAGGCGAGTTTGATCAACCAATAGCGGCCGCGATTGAGTCTGAAAGTAGCGAAGCCCTATGGGAGAAACATAATTCTTTCCTCACATCCTATCAGAACGCTAAATGGGCGTCGAAATATTCTAATTTTATGAATACGGTAGGGACCGCCTTAGATCTCACCGATGCTGAACATAGAGAGTTACATGAGAATATTGCCAAAAGTCTATTTAAGCTGATGAGCTATAAAGATGAGTATGAGGTGGCGCGACTTCATTCAAATCCGGCGTTTTACAAAGATATCGCAGCAGAATTTGAGGGTGACTATAAAATCATTCACCATTTAGCCCCACCATTTATTCCCTCGGCTAAAGATGAGCGAGGGCGCCCTAAAAAACGGGAGTTTGGTTCTTGGATTTCAAAGGGGTTCGACGTTCTCGCAAAACTGAAGGGTTTAAGAGGAACGCCGTTTGATGTGTTTGGTTACCATCCAGAACGAAAAATGGAACGTGAACTCATAGACTGGTATATGCAGAATATATCAAAGTCTTTGAAATTTATCAGTACTGAAAGAATGGGAGATTTGCAAGATCTCGCCCAAATTCCCCTAAGTATAAGAGGATATGGCCCTGTGAAGGATAACGCCGTTCAAATTGCGAAAGAAGAAATGCTGCAAAAAATGTCCGATTTGTCAGCAAAGTAGCAGTTGGAAAATATATATGGTTTTGGCCTCGGATGCCCCCTATATAGTGGTAGATTGGATATTAGTGTCTGTGTTGAAACAGTGACAGGGGAATATTGTGGTCGATGCAACCATGCAAAATCAGGGGGTTAAGTCTATATTGACCACAGCTGATGATTTGGCAGAAACCAATAAATTTTTAAAAGACGCTCTCGTTGAGAGCAAACGCGAAGGGTTGGTGCTTGCAGCGAAAGCCCGCTTCGCCGCTTTAAGTGTTGTCGGCCTGCTCCTTATTTACCTCGATACGAGCTGGAGTGTTCTTTATTATGAAGCCCTAATTGCAGCCTTCATGTTGAACGGTTGGGCGCAATCTAGAATTGGTAAAGTCGGGCGGTCACGGTCTGAACTCCTGTTATTGGCATTGGATTTGGCATTAATGACGGTAACGTTGTTGGTTCCCAATCCTTTCAATCATGACGTTTGGTCGGTGGGGCTTCAATACAAATATGGTGGATTTAGTTTCTTCTATATATTACTTGCCGGCGCATCACTTGCCTATTCATGGCGAACCATGTTTGCCGTTATCTGGTTTACCACTCTTGTGTGGGGGCTTGGGTATTTTTGGGCTACATTCCAACCTGATGTCATTCCTGAAATTTCTGAGCAATTGAGAATATTGCTGGTCGGCCATCCCAGAATAATCGAATTGCTTGATCCCGCAGATTTACACTTCTCTTCTAGAGTTCAAGAAGTTGTCGTATTTGGGGTTGTCGCTGGAATATTGGCTTTGAACAGCTGGCGGTCAAACCGACTATTAATTCGTCAAGCAGAGGCTGCGCGCGAGAGATCAAATCTTTCACGGTATTTTGCGCCGACTATGGTGGAGCATCTTGCGGGGCGGGATCAACCACTCGGTGAAGTTCGTTCCCAAAAAGTGGTTGTCATGTTCGCCGATATTGTTGGGTTTACCAAGATGGCTGAACGGGAGAAGCCAGAAGACGTGGTTGCCATTTTGCGCGAATTCCATGGGATGATGGAGACCGCAGTCTTTGAGCATAAAGGAACACTCGATAAGTTTTTAGGGGATGGATTGATGGTTAGTTTCGGCACGCCGAACACATCACCTGATGATGCAAAGAATGCGCTTCAATGTGCGGTGGAGATGCAAAAACAGATGACCCTTTGGAACCAATCAAGGGTAGCGGCAGGCGAAAAAGCTATTCGGTTGTCAGTAGGGCTACATTATGGTGATGTGATTTTGGGAGACATCGGATCCGAGCGAAGATTGGAATATACAGTACTCGGAGATGCCGTGAACGTGGCCAGTCGTCTCGAAGCCTTAACGCGGAAGCTAGGTGCTAGTGTCGCAGCCAGCAGCGCGGTTATGCAGGCTGCTGGCATGGACGCTGATAATCCATTTTCATTCGAGCCTGTTGGTCCCCAACCCTTGCGCGGCAGAGAAGAGCCGGTGGATGTTTGGACGATCAAGCTAGATAGCTAGTTTTAGGGAATTTGCTTACCCGAAATTCAAATCTGAGACGAATGGGTTTGATTTCCGTTCTCGGCCAAAAGTTGACATCTCGCCGTGGCCGGGAATGAAGGCAATATCATCGCCAAGGGGCCACAGTTTTTCGCGAATTGAGTTGATCAAGTCTTCATGATTGCCCTGCGGGAAATCTGTGCGGCCGATGGAGCCTTGGAATAAAACATCCCCAACCATGGCAACTTTATGCTCTTTACTGGCAAATACCACATGGCCTGGGGTGTGGCCTGGACAATGAATGACGTCCAGAGTTTCGTTTCCAACAGTTACAGTGTCGCCGTCTTGTAACCAGCGGTCTGGTGTAAATGCGAATGACGGGGGAAAGCCATACCTTGCGCATTGTTCTGGAAGTTGATCGATCCAAAACTTATCTGCTTCATGAGGACCTTCTACAGGCACACCCAATTGCTGCTTTAACTCTTCAGTCCCACCAGCATGATCAAGATGACCATGGGTGATGAGGATTTTTTCAATTTCCACCCCTTGCTCTGCCGCAACTTCGACAATCCGCGCCAAATCGCCGCCGGGATCAACAACAGCCGCTTTTTTGGTTTCTTCGCACCAGACAATTGAACAATTCTGTGCAAATGGCGTAACAGGGATAATAATTGCTTTCATCATATTCCAAGGCTGAATGTTGAGCCTTGCCTTTTCTTTTTGTTAGGTGGGTTTTATAGCAAAGATGGTTTGAGTTGACTACTCCTCCTGCTTTGCTGTTTCGCGCCTTGGGCCAATATCCAGTTTCTGAGGGCCTTGAGTTTTGGATGCGCGATTTTGCTTGTCGGAGTGACAACTTGAAACGGGAAGCGCGATGGTCGATGGATATCGAATAGTTTAACGAGTTTTCCGCGAGCCACATCTTCTTCGATCAACACATCGATACCGATGGCAACGCCGATGCCTTGCATGGCAGCATGTAATGCCATGTCGGCGCTTTCAAAATTCATTCCCTTGTTTGCATCGACACCATTGACGCCTGCCAAGCTAAACCAGCGCGGCCAATCCGTGGGGCGCGGGCTTTCATGTAATAACGTCACGTTTATCAGGTCTTCTGGCCGTTTAATTTGGGCGGCGAGCTCAGGGCTGCAAACAGGGTAAGTTTCGATATCAATGAGTTTGTCGATTTCAAATCCTTTCATATGGGCACCTTCTTTTAGAACATGAATGGATATATCAAACCCTTCTCCTTCAAAGTCCGCAGGGTTTAGGGAGGTTGTCAATTGTATGTCTAATTCTGGAAAGGCGTCATGCAGTTCAGCCCATCTGGGAATAAGCCAGCGAATTGCAAACGTCGGGTAGGTGCAGATGGAAACGGTGTTTTTTCGGGGTTCGGTTTTTAGGCGCTGGGAGGCTGCAGAAATTTTCTGGAGGGGAAGTGAAATCTCTGCAAGATATTGACGTCCAATAGCCGTGAGTTCAACTCGCTTGTGATAGCGATGAAAAAGGGCTTTTCCGAGAAAGGCTTCCAAACTTTGAATTTGCCGGCTTACCGCACCCGGCGTAACGTTTAACTCTTCTGCTGCCTGATTGAAACTCAAGTTGCGGGCGGCGGCCTCAAAGGACCTTAAACCAGATATAGAGGGAAGCTGAAGCATAAATTTACTCAATCTTGATTGATATTTAGTCAATCATAATCTGAACAATAATCGTTTGTCCAATACTCTCTGTACAGACACAATAGGGAAAAATAACAATAATATATCCCAACCGAAAATTGGAGCCTACACGTGACTTTTTACCAAACCAGCGATGAATTTAATCCCGAAACCCTTTCAGATTGGGTTGCTCCTGATTGTCACGGTTTGAATTTCTTCGAAGCGGATCCGTCCCTGCAAGATTTGCTTTTCCATTATATGGATGCGCCGCTTCGTGATCACATGACACCGCATTACGAAAGACTTGGGGAATTAGCTGGTAATGATTTGGATGATTGGTCGCGGCAGGCGGACCGTCATTCTCCTACATTGCATCAGCGTGATCCACGAGGGCGGGACGAGGACTGGGTAGAGTTCCACGGATCTTACCGAAAAATGGAGCAGGTCGCATTTGGTGATTTTGGCCTGCACGCCATGAGCAACCGAGACGGTGTTTTGGGATGGGAAGGTAAAGTGCCCCCAATCGCAAAATACGTTTTTCAGTATCTGTTCGGTCAATCAGAATTTGGGCAGCTGTGTCCCATATCCGCTACAGAATCTTCTGCCATGCTAATTAGCCGGTATGCCAGTGAAGAAACGAAAGAGCTGCTTCTGGGGCGGATGATGACCCAAGATATGTCAGAGATCTTAAAAGGCGGTCAGTTTATGACTGAAAAAACAGGTGGATCTGACGTATCTAACATCGCACTTCAAGCCAAAAATGACGATGGTGTTTGGAAGTTGTACGGGGAGAAATGGTTTTGCTCTTGCGTAGATGCCGATGTTGTTTTGCTCCTTGCAAGACCAGAAGGTGCGCCTGATGGCAATCCAGGCCTTGGGTTGTTTGCGTTGCCAAGGACTTTGGAGAGCGGGAAAAGAAATAATTACCGGATCGTTCGTCTTAAAAATAAAATGGGATCGAACTCTATGGCTTCTGGTGAAATCATTTTTGACGGCGCGACGGTCTACCCTCTAGGTGAAGTTGGAGCTTGCGCCAATCGCGGCCTTAAAATGATGATGGATCAAGTGAATATGTCTCGCCTGTCTCATGGTGTGCGGGCAGCCGCTATGATGCGCCGTTGTTTAAACGAGGCGCTCGCAGTATCGGGAAGTCGCCGGGCCTTCGGTGGAAAATTAATTCATAAGCCGTTGTTACGCCGTCAATTGATGAAACTGATGGTGCCAACAGAACAAGCGCTTTCCATGTATATGTATACTGCAAAGATGTATGAAAAAGGCAATGATGGGGACGAACATGCTGCTAAAGTCACCCGCATCTTAACGCCGCTTCTGAAATACAGAACTGCGCGGGACAATGTGCGCGTCGCAACGGGTGCCATGGAAGTGCGCGGCGGGAACGGATATATCGAAGATTGGGTAAATCCGCGCCTCGTAAGAGACTCCCATTTAGGTGTTCTGTGGGAGGGAACTTCAAATATCAATGCGCTGGATGTTGTGACGCGGGCTGTAGCTAAGTCCCGGGCCCATGAAGATTTGGGCGAGGCTATAACAGGACTTATTGAAAACGAGTCAAACTTACCGGGTCAATATGCAGGGCAGCTGAAAGGTTTAGTAGATCAATCAGTCGCCTTTGTTGATAATGTTGCAAAAGACGGCCGGGAAACATTGGCACGTAAAGCGTCCAACGCGCTTTATCACACTGTCACCGCTAGTCTTATGGCGACTGAGGGCGCGAAACTCGGCGCTTCCGGCCGGGATGCTAGTCGTTTGTTGTTATCTCGAATGGTTATTGATCGTAAACTCGGTCAAGAAAATCCGTTTTCTATGGAACCGGGAAAATTTGACGAAGACGCGACTTCTGCATTGTTGGACGGCGGACCGGTTTCACTGGAACAGGCAACTGAAATTTTAAGCAAGTAAAGCGTATTAGGGAAAATAAAAAAATGTTTAACGCAAATACATTGAAGAAAAAAGAAGAACGCTCGCTTGAAGATTGGGTTGCACCTGATTGTCATGGTTTGAATTTCTTTGATATTGATAGTGGTTTGAAAAGCTTGCTTGATGTTTATCTGCCGGAAGATTTACGCGACCATATGACACCAGTTTTCCAAAAACTTGGCGAAATTGCGGGAGGGGAATTAGACGACCTGTCTCGAATGTCAGATCGTCACGTTCCGGTTCTACATCCCCGTGATGCACGCGGGCAAAACAAGGAATGGATTGAGTTCCATCCCTCTTATACGCAGATGGAAAAAATCGCATATGGGGATTTCGGGATTCACTGTATGTCCCATAAAGCGGGCGTTCATGGGTGGCCTGAAAAAATGCCCCCTATGGCAAAATACGTGTTTACCTACCTGTTCACTCAGTCGGAATTTGGGATGATGTGCCCGATTTCCGTGACGGATACGTCATACGGTCTGCTTGAAAAACACGGACCGAAAGAGGCCATGGATAAATTCGGCTGGCAAATGCTCAGTCAGGATATGGACGAGATCCACATGGGCGCGCAGTTCATGACGGAAAAGCTCGGTGGCTCTGAAGTCGCAAATTTAGCAGTCACCGCGAAATATGAAGATGGTGCTTGGCGTTTGTACGGCGATAAGTGGTTTTGCTCCTGCGTTGGCGCCGAGGTTGCGCTTGTATTGGCACGACCCGAAGGGGCGCCTGAAGGTAATTCAGGTCTGGCTATTTTTGCTGTGCCGCGGCATCTGGAAGATGGTAGTCGGAACGATTACCGTGTTGTGCGCTTGAAGGATAAAATGGGTACAAAATCCATGGCTTCAGGTGAGATTATCTTCGAAGGGGCTAAAGGGTATGCATTTGGCGATGTGGGTGCGAAAGCAAATCCTGGTCTTCGTCAAATGATGGATCAGGTTGTTATGTCCCGCCTATCTCATGGTGTTCGGGCTGCCGGTATGATGCGGCGTTGCCTAAATGAAGCGCTTGTGACAGCCCAAAATCGGGAGGTGTTTGGGGAAGCTATAATCGAAAAGCCGCTGCTCCGCAGGCAATTGCTGAAACTCATGCTACCAACAGAGCAAGCGTTGTCCATGTTCATGAATGTGGCGGTGCAATTGGATAAAAGTAACAAGGGAGATAAGCAAGCCGAAAGACTAAATCGTATTCTGACGCCGTTGCTTAAATTCCGCACGTGCCGCGACAATGTTGATGTTGCAGGCGGTGCACTAGAAGTCCGCGGTGGTAACGGCTTTATTGAAGATTGGGTTAACCCAAAATTGGTTCGGGATGCCTATACAGGGCTGTTGTGGGAGGGGACTTCTAACATCAATGCACTGGACATCGTAGGACGTGCGGTTGCAAAAGTAGGTGCCCATAAAGATCTTGCTGAAGATTTGAAGCGGCGATTGGATGAAGCTGAAAGTCTGCCGGGGCAGTATGTAGGTGAATTGAAAGGCTTAGTTGATCGAGCCAGAGATTTTGCAGATGAAGTTGGCCGTACCAACAATGAAACCTTGGCACGTCAGGCATCAAACGCATTGTACCATGCAACCACGGCAACGCTATTTGCAGAAGAAGGTTCAATCCTTGGGAAACAAGGAAAGGATGCACGCCGTTTGCTTTTATCTCGATTGGTTATGGACACGAAACTGAAACCGTCAGATCCGTTGGCAATCAGCGAGACGGCTTTTGAAGTTGCTGCTGGGAACCGTCTATTGAGCGCCGAACCGGTGTCACTGGAAGAGGCAACGGACTTGTTGCAACTCTAAAAATACACCTTTAGCGGACTGTGACAATTTGTCGCTTGGTTGTAAAGAAATGGCGATTTAATTCTTTAATTTATTGATATTATTGAGTTAAATCGCTTTTCTGCGTTATCTTCTAATCCCATATTCCCCTCTGCGACATCCCGCCGCATTGCGGCTTTTCACTCAATTCATGATGATGATAGTGTAGTGGATACGCAAGTGTGACAGATGGAGGAAATGTGATGGAAAATTCAGTAAAAACTCTGGTAGATGAAGAAGACCATGTCGCTAGTGGCGGATGTATTTCTCAACAGTTTTTTGCCAGTAATTCAGCTCAACCCAAAACAAATTACTGCTCTCAATGCGGTGCACATAAAACTGCGCTATGTTCCAAATTAAGCGGAGAAGATCTACAGAAATTTGGTGAAAAAAGCACTCACAAGAATTTCCAGCCTGGACAAATGTTGTTTAACGATGGCGACGAGGCCGACTGCTTTTTTACCGTTGTCTCCGGGGAAGTGCGTCTCTCACGAATGCTAGATGATGGTCGCCGGCAAATTACAGGTTTCAAAGCCGCAGGTGATTTTGTTGGTCTAACGTCTAACGGACTATATTCAGCGGACGCAGAGGCGATTAACGATGTGGTTGTGTGCCAGTTCACTGTCCCTGTTTTCGAGAAAACACTTGAAGATTACGCTGCCGTTCAATCTCGACTCATGGAGATGATGCAAAAAGAAATCATCGATATGCAAAACCATATGCTGTTGCTCGGCCGAAAAACACCAGTTGAAAAAATTGCGAACTTTCTAGTAGAACGTGTTCAGAAAAGTACAGTTCAGAGTGAAGTTTCCGAAAACAATAATACGGCAGAAGTATTCTTGCCCATGAGCCGGACCGACATCGCAGATTTTTTGGGATTAACTATAGAGACTGTCAGTCGGACCATTACTAAACTGCGCAAATTGGACGTCATAGAACTCAAATCGTTTCAACATATTGTAATTCTTGATTTTGCAGAGCTGCAATTTCTGGCCGACGGCGACAATTAAGGGTTATTCATATGATTTCCAATTTAGCGGCTAAATATAACGCGCCCGTACCGCGCTACACCAGCTATCCGACGGCGCCCCATTTTAAGGCGTTTGATGATGATTCTCTTTACGCATACTGGTTGTCGGATCTCGATCCTTCAAAATCAATTTCAATCTATCTGCATGTCCCTTTTTGTAAAAAAATGTGCTGGTACTGCGGTTGTCATACGAAAGTTACTAAGCAGTATGATCCAGTTGGAGACTACGCAAAAACCCTACGAGCTGAAATTCGGAATGTGGCTGCTGCATTACCCGCACGTTTCAAGATCTCCCACGTTCATTGGGGCGGTGGGACACCTAGTATTCTGTCTGCAGAAGATTTTAAATCTGTCATGGCCGTCATTGCAGAGAACTTTGATTACACGGCAGATGCAGAACGGGCTATTGAAATTGATCCACGCGTAGTCGATGCAACAAAAGTCAGAGCATTAGCTGAGGCTGGAATTAACCGTGCAAGTCTTGGTGTGCAGGATTTTAATCCAGATATTCAAAAGGCGATCAACCGTGTTCAATCGTTTGAAATGACAGCAGGTGTCGTAAATTTACTCCGCCAAAATGGTATAGAAAAACTCAATTTTGATTTGATGTATGGTCTGCCGCTGCAAACCACAGAGGATGTCGCACGCACAATTGAACTATCCCATCAATTGAATCCTGACCGGATTGCGTTGTTTGGCTACGCCCATGTTCCTTGGATGAAAACTCATATGAAGATGATCAAGGATGACGAACTACCTGGAACTGAGGAGCGCATTCTGCAAGCAACCTGTGCGGCAGATCATTTGACTGAGCTTGGATACCAGCAGATTGGACTTGATCATTTTGCAAGCCCTGACGATGAAATGAGTGTTGCGCTGGATAACCAACAATTGCGACGAAATTTCCAAGGCTATACCACGGATGCAGCTGATACGATGATTGGTATTGGGGCCTCCTCAATCGGAAAGCTCCCCCAAGGATATGTGCAGAACTCAGTTTCCACTGGGGAATACAAAAAACGTATTTTGACCAATAAACTTGCGGCAGCTAAAGGAATAACCGTTTCGGCGGATGATAAGATTAGATGCGAAGTTATTGAACGTCTGATGTGTGATCTGTCTGTTGATTTGGATGAAGTAACCGAACAGTTTGGTCAACCCGTTACCGTATTCGATCAAGAGATAGAATTATTGAAAGATTTCCAGAAGGATGGCCTTTTAACTCTTACTGGCCGCCGCCTCACGGTAACTCTTGAGGGACGCTTTCTCGTGCGGAGTATTTGTGCGGTGTTTGATACCTATTTGGGGTCGGGTGCAGGGCGCCACTCTAAAGCTGTGTGAAAGATATGACGAATTTCTTTCCCTAATTCTAGTTTATTATTAAAGTGGCATATTAGGCTTGCAGAAATTACTTTGCTATATTGACTCAGATCAATGCGATTAAGATTTTTCTGCGTCTATTTACACGATGGGGGAGAGGGTTCTTTTGGAATTGGGTTTCCAGTTTTCTCTTCAAACGATAACAATGTAAAATGATAACTAACGGATGACTGGTATGAACCTGTTATGGATAGCCTTTTCGATCATTGGTGCTGTCGTGGGACTGTTGCTTTCAGCGAAAGCGCAAGATCAAGGCATGATGATCCACGGTATGATTTTTGCGATAGCGTCGATACTGGCGGCTTACGCATTAATTTCTAGACATTACAATCCGCAAGCCGCGACTACAGCGGCTGCAGGCGGAATTGTGTATAACACGGAAATTGTGAAATACGGTGTAATCGCCTCGACGTTTTGGGGCATTGTCGGATTTCTTGTGGGTGTTGTGATAGCACTGCAATTGACGTTTCCTGTGTTGAATTTGGATTTACAGTGGACAAGTTTTGGGCGCTTACGTCCGCTTCATACCTCTGCCGTGGTCTTTGCTTTTGGCGGAAACATATTGATGGCAACATCTTTCCATGTGGTTCAGAGAACCTGCCGGGCACGCCTTGCAGGGAACATGGCACCTTGGTTCGTCTTTTGGGGCTATCAGTTGTTTATTGTGTTGGCCGCAACAGGCTATGTATTGGGTATTACCCAATCGAAAGAATACGCTGAACCTGAGTGGTATGTAGATATTTGGCTCACAGTGGTTTGGGTTGTTTATCTTTTTGTGTTCTTGGTAACACTGTGGAAACGCGAAGAAAAACACATTTATGTGGCCAACTGGTTCTATCTTGCGTTTATCGTTACTGTTGCCATGCTTCACGTTGTGAACTCCTTGGCGATGCCGGTTAGCATCACAGGTGTGAAAAGTTATTCCTTGTTCGCAGGTGTACAGAGTGCGCTGACTCAGTGGTGGTACGGTCATAACGCTGTTGGCTTCTTCCTAACCGCTGGTTTCCTTGCGTTGATGTATTATTTCATTCCTAAACGTGCGAACCGCCCTGTGTATTCCTATCGTTTGTCGATCATTCATTTCTGGGCAATTATCTTCTTGTATATTTGGGCTGGCCCGCATCACCTTCTTTATACGGCGCTTCCTGATTGGTCGCAGACATTGGGTATTACGTTCTCCATTATGCTTTGGATGCCCTCTTGGGGCGGTATGATCAACGGATTGATGACGTTGTCAGGAGCATGGGATAAGCTGCGTACTGACCCTGTTATTCGCTTCCTTGTTACATCTGTTGCGTTCTATGGCATGAGCACCTTTGAAGGACCGCTTATGTCGATCAAACCGGTAAACGCTCTTAGTCATTATACAGATTGGACAATTGGTCATGTGCATTCTGGTGCGCTTGGTTGGGTTGCCTATGTCAGTTTTGGGGCATTGTATTTCTTGGTACCAGTTCTTTGGAACCGCAAAACAATGTATTCAGACAAATTGATTTCTTTGCATTTCTGGATCTCAACAATTGGGATCTTGCTTTACATCACTTCAATGTGGGTTTCCGGAATTTTGCAAGGCTTGATGTGGCGCGCTTATGACGCCTTTGGCTTCCTTGAATATTCCTTCAGTGAAACCGTTGAAGCGATGCATCCGTTCTATGGCATCCGCGCGTTCGGCGGTATACTCTTCCTGATCGGTGCATTGATTATGGCTTACAACATGTGGCGGACTATCCGCGGCGATGTTAAGGCCGATGAGGTTGGAAAACTTGTGATAAATCCTGAATATGTCGCAGGGAGGGCCTGAAATGTTTAGTCATAAAGTAATTGAGAAAAACTCCGTACTTCTGTTGATCCTAACATTAGTTGTTGTCTCCATCGGCGGGATTATTGAAATTGCACCTCTGTTTTATCTCGAGAGTACGATTGAAAAAGTAAAAGGCATGCGCCCCTATAGCCCACTAGAGCTGGCGGGGCGGAATATCTACATTCGAGAGGGTTGCTATAACTGTCACAGCCAAATGATCCGTCCGCTTCGGGATGAGGCGGAACGCTATGGCCACTATAGTTTGGCAGCCGAAAGTATGTATGACCATCCCTTCCAGTGGGGATCAAAACGGACGGGACCAGATCTTGCCCGCGTTGGGGGACGTTATTCCGATGAATGGCATGTCACCCATATGCGCAGACCACAGGATGTTGTTCCTGAATCTGTTATGCCGCCATATTCATTTTTGGCAAGAACAGAGCTTGATGTTCCCGATATCTCAGCGGATCTGATCGCTAATCGCCGCGTAGGTGTTCCCTACAGCGATGAAATGATCGCAAAAGCCAAGCAGGATATGATGACGCAAGTTGATCCTGATGCAGATGAAGTGGACGAGTTACTTGCCCGCTATCCAAAGGCTCAAGTTCGTGATTTTGACGGTAATCCCAAAATGGTGTCCGAGCTAGATGCGCTTATTTCGTATTTGCAGATGTTGGGAACACTTGTTGATTTCACATCGTACGATCCTGAAAAAAACAGACGATAGGAGGATAAAATGGATATTACATATCAAGACGCTTCCTATTTCGCCCAAACCTACGGCCTGCTGTATTTGTTTGGATTGTTTGTAATAGTTTTGATTTATGCACTTTGGCCGAAGAACAAAGAAAAGTTCGATGCCGCCGCAAAAATCCCGCTTGAGGAGAAAGAATAATGTCCGAAGTGGAAAAAGATGAAGTCTCCGGCACGGATACAACTGGGCATGAATGGGACGGTATCAAAGAGTTGGATACACCCATGCCACGGTGGTGGCTTTGGAGTTGGTATATCAGCATTGTTTGGGCAATTGGCTACTGGATTGTTATGCCTGCTTGGCCGCTTGTAAGCGACTATACTAAAGGTGTTATTGGCTACTCTTCTCGTGCCGAATTCCATGCTGAAATGTCTGAAGTTGAAGCTGGGCGTGCCCACCTTATTAAGGCACTTGGGGATGCAGAACTTGGCGAGGTGAAAGCGAATGCTGAACTTTATCAGTTTGCTCTATCTGGCGGCCGGTCTAACTACGCGGTGAATTGTTCCCAGTGTCATGGATCTGGTGCGCAAGGTTCTGCGGGTTTTCCAAATCTGAATGATGATGAATGGCTTTGGGGCGGCAGTATCGACGATATCTACCAAACTGTGAAATATGGCATTCGCTCGGATCACGACGAAACGCGTACTGGTGAAATGCCAGCATTTATTCGTGATGAGATCTTAGAAAAAGATCAGGTTCGTGACGTGGCGGAATATGTCTTGTCGTTGTCACAAGATGGTCGAGATACAAAAGCAGCTGAACGCGGCAAGGAAGTGTTTGCCGAAGAATGTACGGCTTGCCACGGGGACGATGCGACAGGATCTACAGAACTGGGTGCACCAAATCTGAAAGATGCCATTTGGTTCTACGGCGGTGACAAAGATACGATCGTTAAAACCATTTCCAACGGCCGAGCCAATGTTATGCCGTCATGGACTGACCGCCTAGATGACACAGTTGTTCGTCAGATCAGTCTTTATATCCATTCCTTGGGCGGTGGTCAGTAACACCGGCCTTGGTAATATTTAGTTGTTTGATGCTAGAAATATGAGTGCGCCACTAGAGTGGTGCACTCGCTCTGGAGCGAAAAAGTGGTGAATTCCCCCATAGAAAAAATTGACGTCCATCCTGTCAATAAAAAGGAAAATAGAGCCCTTTTTGCTAAACGAAAAAAAATTCAACCAAAAAGAGCTACTGGTGATTTCCGAAAACTGAAGTGGATCATCATGGGCATTACCTTGGCGATCTACTATGTGACTCCTTGGATCCGCTGGGATCGTGGGCTTGGAGCCCCAGATCAAGCGGTTCTTATTGATTTTGCCCATAACAGGTTTTATTTCTTCTTCATCGAGCTCTGGCCGCAAGAAGTTTACTATATTACGGGGATCTTGATTGTCTCCGCACTGGCTCTTTTTCTTGTTACGTCGCTGTTCGGCCGAGCCTGGTGTGGATATTCTTGCCCCCAAACCGTTTGGACAGACTTGTTCATATTTGTTGAACGGGCCATTGAAGGTGATCGAAATGCTCGGTTGAAGCTTGATAAAGCTGGCATGAGTGTCTCCAAATTATTCAAACGCATTATCAAGCATTCTCTATGGATTGTTATTGGATTGCTGACGGGAGGAGCTTGGGTCTTCTATTTCGCCGATGCTCCCACATTTCTTGTAGAAGTATTTACTGGTGAAGCCGGAACTGTCGCTTATTCAACAATCGCGATTTTGACCACCACCACATATGTTTTTGGTGGCCTCATGCGGGAGCAAGTTTGCACATACATGTGTCCTTGGCCGCGTATTCAGGGTGCGATGATCGACGAGGAATCTCTTTCGGTTACTTATCACGGTGCACGGGGAGAGCCACGAGGTCCCCATAAAAAAGCAGATAGCTGGGATGACCGGGGACATTGTATCGACTGCAATCAGTGTGTAGCTGTTTGTCCAATGGGTATCGATATCCGCGATGGCAGTCAGTTAGAGTGCATTACATGTGCACTTTGTATTGATGCTTGCGATGAAGTTATGGAAAAAATTGGTCTTCCGAAAGGCTTGATCAGCTACGACACCTATGCGGGCCGTGAAGATCCGTCCCCCATTAAAAAGTTAGAAGTTCGTTTCATCCGACCACGGACAATTGCTTATGGTGTTTTGCTAACAATTGTTGGCTCAATTATGCTGGTGACGTTGTTAAATCGATCCATACTAGACGTGAATGTAATCCGGGATCGTAATCCGCTTTATGTAAAACTGGCCGATGGTATGATCCGTAACGGCTATACCGTGAAGATTTTGAATAAAATCCACGAAACAAGGCGGTATCAGATAACGGTTGAAGGCATCGATGGTTCAAGAAGCTGGTTGCAAAGCGAAGGTGCACAAATGTCGGATCTTATCGTCCCTGTTCCAGGGGACGCACTGTCGAGCTTTAAATTGTTTGTAACCGCCCCTCCAAAAGCGATTGAAGGTGGCAGTACTGACATTAAAATCATTGTAAAAGACCTTGTTAGTAGTCTTGTTGAAGAGCAAACGACGACATTGAAAGGGCCAAACTAATGGAGACTGTATTGGAGAAAAAACTAGAAGGTCGGCATGTTCTTTATATGCTGTTGAGTTTTTTTGGAGTGATGGTCTCGGTCAACCTTGTGCTGGTCTACTTCGCCCTGACAAGCTTTTCTGGTTTGTCGCAAGATGATCCCTACAACAAAGGGATCAATTACAATCAAGCCATTGAGGCCATGGAAGCCCAACAGAGCAGAAACTGGTCTATTAGTTTGGGCGTTGAAGGTCCCGCAGATAAGACAATTGTGAAATTTGCCTTGAGCACTCAAGGCGGGCAACCGATTGTTGCTGAAAAAGTGACAGCAGTTTTTCGACATCCAACAAAAATCGGACAGGATATCGAAGCAATACTGATACCAAACGCAGGAAGCTATGCAACGACAATCGCATTGGCATCTGCAGGGCAATGGGATCTTTATATTACCGTAGTTGGCGGTGGCTATGACGTGCCATACCGCGTGGAAAAACGCATATGGGTGAAGTAGTTCAATCCGCAGAGATTACTATGGCGAACGCTCACCGTGATGTGGGCGGTAACTGCTGCTCCGGCGGGGCTGTGGCGTTTGCGTATTCCAATACACCTGCCGCTGATTTCCAAAATTTCCTATCCGCAGACCCAACAGCATTTGTCTCACAAGATGAAGATGGAAATGCGCTCCTGCATATGTTGGTTGAAAATATGCATTGCGCCAATTGCATCCGGACAATAGAGAAAACACTGACGAGCAACCCAGCCGTCTTTGAAGCTCGGGTCAATTTTTCAACGCGGCGGTTATTGGTCCGTTGGGATGAAGTTAAGTCAGACGCCGCTGATCTAGTGAAGCCTATCATCGATTTGGGATACGCTCTGACACCCTTCGACCCCTCCCTCATGAAAACAGCAACGGAAGAGGCAGATAGACGGCTGCTTAAAGCAATGGGTGTCGCTGGATTTGCTGCCGCCAATGTTATGCTTTTATCTGTGTCCGTTTGGGCTGGCCTTTTCTCAAATGACATGGGACCGTCTACCCGTGATTTCTTACATTGGATATCGGCGCTTATCGCAATGCCCGCCGTTGCCTACTCTGGGCAAGTGTTTTTTAAATCTGCCCTTGGTGCACTGAAAGCGGGGCGCTTAAACATGGATGTTCCGATTTCATTGGCGGTTATCCTTGCCGTTGGGATAAGTTTGTCTGAGACAATTCAAAGCGGTGAACACGCGTATTTTGATGCAGCCGTAACTCTTTTATTCTTCCTTTTAATTGGGCGGTATTTGGATAATCGGGCGCGCACAAAAGCAAGATCCGCAGCGGAAAGGCTTTTGTTGTTAAAGGCTGTTGCAGCAACGATTATTGAACCTGATGGTTCTCACAAATCAGTACCTGTAGATACAGTAACCGTCGGGACAATAGTTCATGTGGCTGTTGGGGACCGCTTCCCAGTTGACGGCCAAATTCAAAAAGGGTTTACGACAGTCGATAACAGCTTAGTTACTGGGGAGAGCCTTCCGATCGATGCCGCCGTTGAGACTTCCGTTTTTGCAGGCACACTTAATTTGTCCTCTCCTGTGCAAGTGCGCGCAACCAAGACCGGCGATAATACTTTGTTGGGCGATATCGTCCGCTTGATGGAAAATGCAGAGCAGGGGCGTGCAAAATACGTTCGCATTGCCGATCGAATTGCTGAATATTATGCACCCGTAGTTCATATCCTTGCCGCCCTGACATTTGGGGGTTGGTGGGTAGCGGGTTTCGAATGGCAAGTGTCGTTGCTACAAGCCGTTGCTGTTTTGATTGTTACCTGCCCCTGTGCGCTCGGTCTGGCCGTTCCTGTTGTTCAAGTGGTGGCAAGTGGCCGTTTATTGTTGCGGGGTATATTGGTAAAAGCGGCAGATGGTCTTGAAAGATTAGCCCAAATTGACACGGTTGTTTTCGATAAAACGGGAACACTGACTGAAGGCCGCCTGGATCTTGTAAATCGGGCTGATATTCCTGAAAAATCACTAAATCTTGCAGCTTCTATTGCCAAAGAAAGCCGACATCCCTTAGCGCAAGCCGTGGCGCGCAGGGGAAGCAATACCTTTGATTTGGCTGACGTGCAAGAGCATCCGGGGCGAGGGCTATCTACGATGCTTGATGGCAAACGTGTTCGTCTTGGAAGCCGGATTTGGTGTGAAGTCCGAGACGATGCTAACGGAAGTGATAATCTACCAGAATTATGGCTCGATGTTGACGGCGAGAAACCTGTCCAATTTTTATTTGAAGACTGCTTACGGCCAGAGGTCGCGGAGACTATTTCTTCATTGCGAAAGCTTGGGATTGAGATTGAGTTACTCTCAGGTGATCGAGGGGCCGTTGTGCAGATGATTGCATCTGATGCTGGTATTAGCCAATGGCGAGCAAGCGTGACACCCGAAGATAAAGTCCGGCGTCTTGAAGAGCTAAAAGAAGCGGGGAAAAAAGTGCTTATGGTCGGGGACGGATTAAATGATGCGCCTGCGCTTGCCACAGCCCATGTGTCTATGTCACCTTCGACAGCGTCTGATGTTAGTCAAACAGCGGCTGATTTCATCTTCCAGGGGCGCAGCCTACTTGCTGTTCTAGAAGCTGTTCGAGTGGCACGGATGTCACACCGACTTGTGGTGCAGAATTTCAGTCTAGCTTTTGCCTATAACGCCATTGCTGTACCGCTTGCGGTGTTTGGCTTTGTAACGCCGTTGTTCGCGGCCATTGCTATGTCATCATCTTCACTGATCGTCTGTGCAAATTCTATGCGATTGAACGCCGTACAACGGGAGGAAAAATCATGACCGTCTTGATATATTTGATCCCCATCGCCCTATTTCTTGGCGGCCTCGGCCTTGCTGCGTTTATTTGGAGCTTGAAGTCTGGGCAGTATGAGGATCTTGAGGGAGCCGCCAATCGTATCCTGTTTGATGACGAGGACAAATAGGCAGCTTCCCAGATATTAGTTCGACTGTTGTATAAGGGCTTCTTCTTCTGGGAAACGCGGACCCTTAACGGTTTCATTTCCGGGCTTCGGTGCTAACGGAATGTTGAAAGACGCTAACAAGGACAACGCTGACATTGCTGCACCTGCAAAGAACACACTTGCAGGTGAGGTTAGCCATAAAATACCAAATAGAACCGGGATGACCACAGCAGCAATATGATTGATGGTGAAGCTTACGCTTGCCGTTGCAGCCATGTCTTTAGGATCAGCTATTTTTTGGAAATAGCTTTTAATGCCGATTGCGAAGGCAAAAAATAGATGATCGATCACATACAGAGAAGCCGCTATGTTCGCATTTTCGACAATGGCGTATCCTGTGAAAACAAAAATAAGTCCGACATATTCAAAAATGAGAGCTTTTCGTTCTCCCCAATGAGCAATGAGTTTACCAATCTTGGGGGCAAGGAAGATATTTATGGCGTGATTTAGTAAATAAAGAGATGTGATTGTTGGGATGTCAAAGCCGAATTTCTCGACCATCATGAAACCCGCGAAAACCATGAAGATTTGACGGCGCGCGCCGGACATAAACGTTAAGAAGTAGTATAACCAATAGCGTTTTCGAAGAACGATTTTTTTGGTTTGTACAACATGGACGTCAAATTTAGGAAATGCTTTCCAGCAGACCAATGCAGCGAAAATAGAGACAGAACCACCCAAGGCGTACATGGTTGCAAATTCAACATTAGCATATTTTGTGCCGAGAAAAATCAATCCGTATACTACCAATGATGCAAAGGCTTGAGCCGAGATCTGGCGCCCCATAACCAACGGAGTTCTTTCTTTAGACACAAGTTGTAACGTCAGCGATTGGCGTAAAGTCTCGTGGTAATGGAAGCCCACAGACATTAATATCGTCGTTAAATAAAACCCGATTTCAGAGGGAAATACACCCGTAATTGCGACGCCAATACCAAAGACAAGGAGAGAAATCATCAACAACCGTTGCTCAGCAACAAGAAGTAAAACAAAGATAACCGTAAAGGCCAACAGACCGGGAACTTCGCGAAGTGACTGAAGTATGCCAATTTCAACACCCGTAAAACTAATGACATCCACAGCAAAATTATTGAGCAGTGCAAGCCATGTTGCAAAGCCAGCGCCCCAAGCCGCTGCGGTGACCATAAGGAGAGTTTCGGGGTTTTGCCATTTAGGGGAATGCATGTTTAAGTACTTCTTGGTAATCGATATGGTGTAGGATTCAATTAGTAAGGCGAGAGCCAAAGAATAGTTGTTCGATATTAGGGGCAACATTTTTAAGACACAGAGTCTACAGAGTCAATTTACGCCAGTTGTTTAGAATTACTCCAAAATTGGTGAAGAACGCAAACATTATCACAACTCAACCGACTAGCCGTTTATTAGTGGCGCTGATATAGTTGGGTGAGCTTATTCTTTGGAAAGAAACTGTATGGCGATTTGGGGGAAAATTCTGGGCGGAGCAGCTGGCTTATTGCTGGGCGGTCCGCTCGGAGCACTGCTTGGTAGTGTGGCTGGGCATGTGGTCGATAAATATCGCGACAACGACGATCACAGTAATGACGAAGCCGCGAGCACGGGGGTCAAGCAAGTCGCTTTTACCATTGCTGTGGTTGCGCTTGGTGCCAAACTTGCCAAAGCCGATGGCGTAGTGACACGTGACGAAGTCGACGCATTTAAGCGCGTGTTTGGTATTCCAAAAGAGGAGGAAGCTAATTTTGCTAAAGTCTTCGACAGGGCTCGCCAAAATACAGCGGGCTATGAGGGGTACGCACGGCAAGTTGCTCGGATGTTTAAAAGCAGTCCACAAATTATGGAAGATTTACTTCATAGTTTGTTCTCAATCGCTATGGCTGACGGTGTCCTACATCCAGACGAAGATACATATTTGAGGAACATTGCGAGTATATTTGGCTTTAACGATCAAACGTATGATCGTATTCGCAGTTATCATTCTGGTGAAGAAGCCCGTGATCCTTATCAAATTCTGGGTGTTTCTGGTGATATATCAAATGAAGATTTGAAAAAAGCGTACCATAAATTAATACGGGAAAATCATCCGGACAAAGTAATGGCAGAAGGATTGCCTCAGGAGTTTGTTCAACTGGCTAACGACAAAGTTGCAAAAATAAATGCAGCGTATGATGTGGTTTCTAAGCAACGTGGACTGTAGGAGAGATCTAGTCGATGACAAATATGCCCCTCATTCAATCATTTCCGTCTCCGAATTTTAATGAGAGGAGAGGGGGAGCAAAACCAACTGTTCTTGTTATGCATTATACTGGAATGCAAAGCGCAACAGCAGCCTTAACGCGGTTGTGTACACCCGAGGCTGAGGTAAGCGCTCATTATCTCGTTGAAGAAGACGGACGTATCCATCAAATGGTTGAAGAAAATATGCGTGCCTGGCATGCCGGTACCGGAAGTTGGCGGGGTATGAACGATATTAATTCAGGGTCCATCGGGATTGAAATTGTGAATCCTGGTCATGAATTTGGATATCGTCCGTTTCCAGAAAAGCAAATGAGTTCGGTTCTTTGGCTCTCTCAAAAACTTGTACAGCAGTACGAAATATCACCTGTTAATGTCATCGGGCATTCAGATTTAGCGCCCGGCCGAAAAGTTGATCCGGGGGAGTTGTTCGACTGGGAAATGCTATCAAAGAACGGTGTTGGGCTATGGCCGGTCGATGATTTGGACGAGCCTGGGAGCGAGGACTCGTTTTTCGCGAACTTGGCATTTATTGGATATGATATCACCGAGCCTGAGTTAGTGATCGCTGCATTTCAGCGACACTGGCGGCAAGGTGAGATTTCAGGCGAAGCAGACACGGAAACCCGAAAATGTGCAGCCAGTCTTCGAAAGCAGGTCGAAGGCTTGACCAATTGAGCGCAACCGCGTAATCAGTGAGCACCAGATGGCTGGATGACTGCTGCGCACTTTTAGTGCGGGGAGGAAAGTCCGGGCTCCACGGAAATACGGTGCCGGTTAATGGCCGGCGGGGGCGACCCTAGGGAAAGTGCCACAGAAAGCAAACCGCCTGATTTTTTTCAGGTAAGGGTGAAAGGGTGTGGTAAGAGCGCACCGCGCGCCTGGCAACAGGGGCGGCACGGTAAACCCCACCGGGAGCAAAACCAAATAGGAACGGTCGGCGCAGGGCTTTGCTGCTGTGCAAGTAGGTTTTCCGGACTACCGTTCGGGTTGGTTGCTTGAGGTGTCTGGCAACAGGCACCCTAGATGAATTGTCATCCATCGAGAAATCGAGGACAAAACCCGGCTTACAGGCCATCTGGTATTATTCAATTATGCATACCTGCACTCTCCTAAAATTTGAAGGTTAGCAGCAAATTAGGTTTCTATCTCTATTCTATTGGGTGTATTGGTTAAGAATACAGGGTTAGCAAGTATTCAATAACGATTTTCAAGTGTGAAAAATGTACGTTAGAGAGAAGATGAGCAAAGTTTCAAGCCTAATTAAGATAAGTTACGGGTCTTTACTGGCTTTCTTTTTGCCAGTTTATTCTGCCAACGCTTCAAGTGGAGAATTACCGCCACTCGTCTATGATATTGGAATATGTTTGTTTGCTGCCAGTGTTGTTGGTGTCTTTGCTGTTCGTCTTAAAATACCAAGTATCGCGGCATTTCTACTGGCAGGTATTCTGGTTGGGCCCATCGGCTTCAAGTTCATAACAGAACCTGAAAACATCGAAACTATTGCAGAACTGGGTTTCATCCTGCTTCTCTTTATGATTGGCCTTGAAATTGATGTTCGAAAGATTATCGGTAGTGGAAAAATGCTGCTGATTTCAGGTCTTTTCCAATATCCGCTTACAGTATTTCTAGGGTTTGTTGTTGTTAAGGGGCTGGTCTGGGCGGGTGTAGGCTCATTCTTCTCCGGCCAATATGATGCATTATATTTTGGCATCTTTATCGCAGGTTCCTCGACACTTCTTGTGGTGAAGTTGTTCCAAGAAAGGTATGAGCTTGGAACCGAGTCGGGACGGCTTGCGCTTGGTTTGCTGGTCTTTCAGGATATTTGGGCCATCGTTGTGCTTGTGTTGCAACCGACATTTCATTCCCCTGAAATTATTCCGGCGATAATATCCTTCTTGGGAATGTTCCTGTTGGCAGGCATTTCTTATTGCCTCGCATCTGTGATCGTTGTGAGAGCCTTCACCTGGCTTGCAAAAGATCCTCAAATGATCTTTGTCGGATCTATTGGTTGGTGTTTCATGATTGTGTTTCTTGGGGGAAGCCTCGATTATGCAGTAACGGCTTTATTCGATATTTCCACGTCACTTTCAGTTGGGTCAGGGATGAGTTCTTTAATTGCTGGCATGACCATCGCCACATTACCCTATAGCCGCGATATAATTGCTAAAGTTGGTATTGTTCGTGACTTCTTTATTGTTCTTTTTATCGTAGCACTGGGGATGAGTGTCCCTGCAATAACGGAGTTTTCTGTTGTTGTCATCGCTGTTGCATTGGCGGCGGCCTCCATTCTCAGTCGCCAATTGATCTTTTTCCCGCTTTTCTATTTTACGGGTGGTGATCGGCGATTGGCACAGATTTCCGCTCTTCGGTTGGCGCAGATATCTGAATTTGGTTTGGTGATTGCTTATTTAGGAGGACAGTATGGCCATCTTTCAGAAGGTTTCTCTAGCGCAATCATATTTGCATTCGTGATAACGGCCCTGTTGACACCAGCCTTTTTTCAAAATGCATATCGAATTTACGAATGGTCCATACCGTTAATGGAAAAATGCGGTATTAGAGAGCCCGCTGCAGAAGTGTCTGATGATGACGTGAAGGCCGATATTGTCTTGCTTGGGTTCCACCGGGTCGCATCATCTTTACTGCATGAAATTTCAGCTCATCGTCCAGAGCTAATGAAACGGATCCTTGTGATCGATTTTAATGTTCAAATCCATCCAGCAATCCGCAAAATGGGGGCGTCCGTCAGGTACGGTGATCTGGCAAGTGAACTGACGTTACGCCATGCGGGGCTCGACAGCGCAAGCGTTATTGTGGCGACTATTCCAGATGAGATTTTACGGGGGACAAGTAATCACAAGCTGGTTCATGCTTTGCGTGAAATTAATGAAAACGCAGTGATTATCACCAATGCTGAACAGCCCATGGCTGCGCGGGATCTATATAAGGCCGGGGCAGATTATGTTTACATGTCGCGAGTGAATACAGCTCGCGCTCTCGATGATTTAATCGAGAAAACACTAGACGGCACTCTCGATGAATTTAGAGACGAACAAGAACGAGAACATGGAAAATCCCATGAGAGATGGGAAGTTCTTAATTAAAGTTCGCTCCTTTTGAATCGGTTTTGGATAGTTTTGGGTGGTTAAATTGCACCTGTAATTTCCGTTTAAGTTGCATATGGCCCTTAAAATAGCCTCATTTTCCAAATAAATTTTCACAAATTTGGACGGCTATTCGTCCTTCTGAAATGACGTTTTCCCCAATTTTATCGAAATTATGAGAACAAAACAGGAATTGATCATGTTTGCTCTGGATTTTGGTGCTCATGGTTAATTTTTCCTTAATTTTTGAACCGTTTTGTTCCATTAGAAAACCCTCAAAACCCACAGAGAATGGGAGTATTTCCATTGACTACCAAATATTTCCATGATATTCCATGTAATCCCATATTAGTTCCAAATGTTTCCGAATTGAGATGGGTTTGATGGGGAAATAATCAAAAAAGGTGAGGGAATTGGGGGATGGCCCTGTTTTTATCCACGCATACGAATAAGATTGATAAGAAGGGGCGGGTTTCGGTACCTGCACGCTTTCGATCTATTCTGACCGAGCGTGGGTATGGGGCGATCGTTTTATTTCCAAGTTTTGAAGGCAATGCCATTAACGCTTGCGACATGGGTGTTATGGAGGGTTTGCTCGAACGTATCGGCGGTTTCGATCCTTTCTCTGAAGATCGCGAGTCTGATGCCGATGTGTTAATGGCTGAAGCTACGGAACTCCCCATAGACGGCGATGGCCGGATAATTATTCCGCTAACTATGTTGGAGCAGTTGGGTATTGAAGGCGAATGCATTTTTGCAGGCCGCGGTGACAGTTTTCAAATCTGGCGACCAGCTGATTTTGAAGATCGTATGAAAGCGGTAAAAGAACGCGCGCGTTTAAAGCGCAGCAGCGGTGGATCTTTAGGCGGAGCAAACAATGAGTGATAAAGCCCCTCATATTTCAGTTCTATTATCCGAAGTGCTCGGCGTCCTAAATCCTGCTCCGGGTGAAGTGATGGTCGATGGCACATACGGCGCTGGTGGATATAGCCGCGCCATACTAGGTGCGTCTGCTGGAAAATTGTATGGCGTGGATCGTGATCCTCGGGCCATTACGATTGGCAAGGGCATGGAGGCTGAATTTGACGGCCGGTTTAAAATTCTAGAAGGGTGCTATGGCGATATGGCGCAGCTTCTTGAGAATTCTGGTGTCTCACAGGTTGACGGCATTGCGCTGGATATCGGTGTGTCTTCAATGCAAATAGATGAGGCAGATCGCGGTTTCTCATTTATGCAAGATGGTCCGCTTGATATGCGCATGGGCCAAGACGGCCCCACGGCTGCAGATATTGTAAATACAGAAGCTGAAGAAGACTTGGTTCGCATCATTTACCGTTACGGTGATGAGAGAAAAGCACATGCGGTCTCAAATGCAATTGTTACCCGCAGAGCCATTAAGCCATTTTCAAGAACAGTTGATCTTGCAAACGTGATCGCAACAGTTGTTCGTCCGTCGAGCAAGGGTATGCATCCGGCCACAAAGACGTTTCAGGCTCTTCGAATTCATGTGAACGATGAATTGGGCGAATTGCGGAGAGGGTTAGAGGCCGCAGAGCGTCTGCTTGCGCCTGGCGGTCGTTTGGCCGTTGTCTCTTTTCACAGCCTTGAAGACAGAATTGTAAAGAAATTCTTGGCAGAACGGGCAGATGCCAAGGGCAATCCATCCCGTCACGTTCCAATGGATGATAATAAGGCTGATCCTTCTTTCACACTGATAAAACGCGGCGCGATCAAAGCGACTAAAGATGAAGTGGATGTTAATCCGCGTTCCCGCTCAGCTCGGCTTCGCGGGGCCATTCGGACAACGGCTCCCATATGGGAGGCCAAGTGATGCGGTGGAACTTGACCATCTTGATTTCGGTCGTTGTTATTGCCGTATCCTACGGTTTGTATCAGCTGTCTTATGAAGTGCAGGCGCTTGAGAAAAATATAGGAAAAGTTCGTTCTGAAATTTTAGTCAATGAGCAAGCAATTCAAATTTTGAAGGCAGAGTGGGCGTATCAAAATCGACCTGCGGCAATCCAAGAATTAACGGCAAAGTATTTGCCTTTGTTATTAGTCGCCCCCTATCAGGTGGTTGCACTACGGGAATTGCCAGAACGCCAGATGGATCCATCGGTGAAAAATATTTTTGGTGTTCCAATTCCCCGAACCAAACCGCGTTTCAGGAGAATTCCTGAAATTCGATTGCCCAACGGGGCGTTGCACATGGCAACCTACCAACTTCCGAGGGCGGAGTAATGGGTGCGTTTTATTCCTCTAATGACGGAATGGATAAAGCGGCGCACCGGAGTTCCATTCAGTTGGAGGGATCAGCAAAAGAGACACTTGAACAGGGGCGAAACAGATTAGTCGTTGCCGGAGTGTTGTTTGCTTTTTGCTTTGTTATTCTTGCAGGCCGGCTCGTGGGTTTGGCGCTAAGTGGTGCAGGTCTCTCGCGAACGGCATCTGAACAAAATGTTTCCCCAAAAGCTGCACCAATTCCATTAGTTGGGCGGGCGCCAGTATATGACCGCGTTGGAAATCTCTTAGCTATTACTCTCGATACGGTATCTCTATTCGCAGATCCAACCAAAGTTTTGAACGCTGATGACGCTGCGAACAAAATCAAATCTGTCATTGGAGAGCTTAGCAGTTCTTCACTTGTGACAAAGTTGGGATCGAAGCGGAATTTTGTCTGGGTGAAACGGCATTTGACACCCGGCCAGCAGCAAAAAATTAATGACCTTGGTATCCCGGGTCTATTTTTCAGAAATGAAGAAAAAAGAGTTTATCCCTTGGGCCCGCTTACAGCCCATCTCGTGGGGTATACGGATATCGATAATAAGGGGATTGCAGGGGTTGAAAAGTATTTCGACGAGAAGCTTTCTGGAAAGTCAGGCGCGCAAGCAGAACCTGTTCATTTGTCCGTGGATATGCGGGTGCAATATGCATTGCGGGACGAGTTAAGTCGTTATATGTCCATTTTCAGGGCTGTCGGCGCATCAGGCTTGGTTATGGATGTTGAGACCTCTGAAATTTTGGGCATGGTGTCTTTACCCGATTTTGATCCGAACAGGCCGCAGGATTTTCCAAATAACAATAAGTTCAATAAAACGACCCTTGGTGTTTATGAAATGGGATCGACGTTCAAAACCTTCACGACAGCAATGGCATTGGATCTACGATCTGTTTCACTCCGAAACGGATATGACGCGACAAAACCTATTCGTATAGCTGGGTTTCGCATTCGAGATGATCATCCCAAAAAACGGTGGTTGTCTGTTCCTGAAATTTACATGTATTCGTCCAATATTGGCACTGCTAAAATGGCGGATGCGGTAGGCCCAAAAAAACACAAAGCCTTTTTGACAAAACTCGGATTGCTTAGGAAGCCGGCTGTTGAGTTGCCAGAGGTAGGTGCCCCAATTTTGCCCCCAAGATGGAATAGTCTGGAGACTATGACAATCTCCTATGGGCACGGACTTTCGGTTAGTCCACTTCAACTTAGTACAGCAGTGGGCGCTATGGTCAACGGTGGCATTTATCGCAATCCGACAATATTGAAGCAAGCAGATGCCAAAATTGAAGGGCGTCAAGTCATTCGGAAAAAGACGTCCGATATTGTCCGAAAATTGATGCGGTTGGTTGTGGAAAAAGGAACTGGTAAAAAGGCCGCTGCAAAGGGGTACCTTGTGGGCGGGAAAACGGGGACCGCTGAAAAAGCGATTAACGGCCGATATAAACGCGATGCTCTCATAACGTCGTTTGTGAGTGCGTTTCCCATGAATAATCCGCGGTATGTTGTTTTCGCCATGTTGGATGAGCCCAAAGGGAATGCATCCACTCATGGTTATAGAAGTGCGGGTTGGACTACGGCACCCATCGTTAGCCGCCTCATTTCACGGATCGGCCCGATTTTGGGCATTCCCACTATTGATGAAGGCAGCGAAAAAATGCAGCGCTTAATGCATATCCCCACTTACTCACGGGAGAAGAAACTTGCTACTTTCTAGGTTGCTAGAAAACGCCGGTTTATCTCCGGCAGCAGATGTGGAAATTTCTGGGCTAACTGCTGATAGCCGAGAAGTGAGTACCGGATATTTGTTTGCGGCACTGCCCGGAACACTGGCTGATGGGCGAAATTTTATAGACGCTGCCATCGAAAAGGGCGCTGTGGCGATCTTGACTACTCCCGATTACGATGCGGATCAATGCTCTGTTTATTGCCATCAAGTGGAAGATCCAAGATTAGCATTGGCAGAGTTTGCCGCGCGCTTTGAGGGCCGTCAACCTGCCCATATTGCAGCTATCACTGGAACCAACGGTAAAACCTCAGTTGCGCATTTTGTCCGCCTGATTTGGGAGAAACTAGGATATTTGTCTGCAAGTCTTGGAACGTTAGGAATAATATCTGGCGATCGCGTTGAAGATCTTCACTATACCACACCTGATCCTGTTCTACTTCATAAGGTTCTTAAGAATTTATCAGATCAGTCGGTCACTCATGTGGCTCTAGAGGCATCGAGCCATGGACTTGATCAGCGGCGCCTTGATGCCGTTCAAGTTCAAGTCGGTGCTTTTACTAACCTGACAAGAGATCATCTTGATTATCATGCAGATGCAGATAGTTACATGGATGCGAAGTTAGGGTTGATATCAAGAGTGGTTTCCGATGATGGTGTTGTTGTTCTCAATGCAGATTCCAGTGCATTTCCAAACTTCGAACAAGCGGCCCACGTTCGCAATCTAAAAGTAATCGAATTTGGTCGCCATGCGAGTGATCTTAAATTGGTGTCAACAACGTCTAGTGCGAGCGGCCAGTATCTCGAAATTGAAGCCTTTGGCAAATCGTATCAAGTGAATTTACCGTTAGCCGGTGAATTTCAAGCCATGAACGTGCTGTGCGCGCTTGGAATTGTCGTCGGTGCAGGGGCAGACGTTGACGACGTAGTGAAAACGCTTGAGACGCTTGAGAATGTACCTGGCCGATTAGAGCGGGTGGTTGTTTTGAAAAATGGCGCCGCGGTATATGTTGATTACGCCCATACACCAGATGCGTTAGAGACCGTAATTAAAGCGCTACGCCCCCACACCTCCGAAAATCTAACTGTGGTATTTGGATGCGGCGGAGACCGGGATCAAGGGAAACGCCCTGAAATGGGCAAAATTGCTCATGATCTAGCAGATCTACAAATCGTGACTGATGATAATCCGCGCGGCGAAGATCCTGCATTTATCAGATCTGGCATTTTAAGGGCCTGTCCGGGCGCTAGTGAGATTGGAGATAGAGCTTCTGCTATTGCGACTGCACTTAAATTGGCGAAGGCTGGAGATGTTATTCTGATCGCGGGCAAGGGCCACGAAAGCGGACAAACCATCGGCAATCAAGTCATTCCTTTTAACGATAAAGATGTGGTCACAAAATTGATTGAAGAGGGGGAGGTCGCATGACTAACACACCTCTTTGGACTTCAGTTGAGATCATTGATGC
>Ga0105357_10000179_pt1 | contig 31476 bp, 29 predicted proteins | sample GOMGulsemesocosm_4_FD_83660 | JGI IMG/M metagenome (GOLD analysis project Ga0105357, IMG submission 83660) | Methane-oxidizing microbial communities from mesocosms in the Gulf of Mexico - GOM15B Gulf of Mexico | ecosystem: Environmental > Aquatic > Marine > Cold seeps | place: USA: Gulf of...
TGTAAGTTATAATATAGAGCGACCTTTCACAGCACAGCGAGTGATGATAAAACAGAGTATGCGAAGCAAATCGTAGCTAGTATGACTCTGCTTATAAGTACGATCTCTTTAGAGAGTCCGCAAGTTTTTAACAAAAATAGGCATAATAGTGGAGTCTGTGTCCCTGTTGTTGAGCATTATTGTAAATTTGCAGGTTGGGTCAGTTTTAACACCTTGTGATCGAGTGCAGCAGCTATGCTGAGCTCTCTTTGAAGAAAAGCGCATCAAGTGATGGGCTAGCAGCAAGAAGTATTCATGATGAAAGTAAAATATATCCCTGATTTAGCGAAGCAAATGGCGCTGTGTGAAGCAAATTATGCACGGTTGTTAAAATTGCTGCCCGATATTGATGATTGTCAGCTGCGCGTGTTCGTCGTGGATATGGTACAAGGGCAATCTCTAGTGCGCATTAGTGTCCTTGAGCGTTTTAAATTTACTTGTACGCTATCTATAGCTCAGCAACCAATGAACGCTGTAAACTGCGAAACCATCAGCGCTCTGATCTCACCTGATTTGCTGGTGCGCTTATATCACGATGCCAAAATGGCAGAGGTAATCAGTCCTGCTAAGAAAGCGCAATACAGCGGCAAATATAGCTATCCAAATAAAGCGATGCTACAAGTCGATGAGAAAATCCAACTTAATGAGTATCTCGCGCAATGGCTCTCACACTGTTTAACCCATGGCTATCAATATACAGAAGTGATGTCTGATACTTTTGTCGATAGTAATTAGTCGCTTTGCGCAATTGACGCTCTACTGCGGGCGCGCCACTGATACGCGCTGTGACCTACTAGGGATTGTTATATAGAATGCCTCAGCTCACATCGTTAGTATGATACATCTGGGAGTATTGGATTGTTCTGCTACTCCCGGGTTTGCGGCTAAGACTAATAAGTTTTTTTTAGTAAAATTCAATGCAAGGTTCCTCGATATGACATTAGAGCGCTTAAGTGAGAGTATTCGCTTAGTTCAATTCACTGACTGTCACTTACATGCAGATGCAGCTCAAGCGTATAAAGGTTATTACCCTGAACGACGATTTGATAGTGTCATCGCTGATATTCGTCAGCGCTCAGCGAACAGTGGAGCTTATGATCACCTAATTATGAGTGGAGATTTGGCCCAGTTTGGCGCAAGTTCGGTTTATCAAAGAATATTAGATAAAACCGTGGGGCTTGCTCGAAATAGGCATTGGGTACCTGGCAATCATGATGACAAAGGCCTCATGTCGCAATTTTCTGATATGGCAGCGAGAGTTGTTGTGCAAGGTGATTGGGCAATCGTTTTGCTGGATAGTACTAACGATCCAGATGGCGTAGGAAGTGGTGCAATCAGCGATGCTGACCTGCATTTGCTGGCACAGGCCGATCAGCTATCTGTGAGTTACATTTTGTTGGTTCTTCATCATCCACCGATTAGCGTGAATAGCATTTGGCAAGATAAAATTAAGTTGTCTAACAGTTACGCTTTTTGGCAAGTTGTTAATTCACTCACCAAAGTACAGGCTATTAGTTTTGGACACTTGCATCAAGAGCTGCATTTAGTGCGTGATAACATTGATCTATTTTGTACACCCGCCACCACATACCAATACAAAGCTGCTCAAAAAGAGGTGACTATAGAGGATGAGCAAGAGCTTGCTAAAGCGGCGTATAGGTTGTTCGAATTATATCCAAATGGTGCTGTTGGTGCAGAAATCGTCAGAGTTTCTTGAGCCATTAGGCTCCGGCTAATGTTAAGTGGGACGAACAAATACTTGCAACTATTAGCCAGCTTAGGTAACTTGCAGTGTAAAAAAGCACTGTAAGGATTAACAGTATGTCGTTAACGGTGATTTATCTTCACGGTTTCAATAGCTCGCCTAAATCAAGCAAAGCTCAGCAGCTGTGCGCCTATTTTGATGCCCAACAATTAGGTGAGAAAGGTGTTGAGCTGCTGGTACCTGATATTGATCATCAGCCTGAAGTGGCAATTGCACAAATATCGAGCTTGATTGAGCAAGCTGCTGGCTCAAATATATTGTTAATAGGCAGTTCGCTAGGTGGCTATTACGCTGTGTATCTGGCGCAAAAATATCCGCATTGTGTGGCTGTATTGGTTAACCCTGCCGTCTATCCCTACCGTTTGTTAGCACAGATGCTGGGTGAGCAGCAGAATTTATATAGCCAGCAGAAATATCAGTTAACGACTGTGCATATTGATCAACTTGAAGCGTTGGATGTGACTAACCCAGTTGATCCAGCACGTTTTATGATGTTATCCCAAATGGGTGATGAAACACTCGATTACAAAGAAGCGGTGTTGAAATTACCACAAATCGAACAGCGGGTGAGCGCAGGCGGTAATCATAGCTATGAAAATTTTGAGGCTGTTATAGCACAAATTTTTGAATTCGCAGATCAGCAAATTTTTAGGATCATGAATAAATGAGTAGTCAATATCAAGCAGACTCGATTGAGGTTCTCAGTGGACTAGACCCTGTTAGGCGTAGGCCTGGCATGTACACAGAAACCGATAAACCCAATCATTTAGCACAAGAAGTTATCGATAACTCGGTAGATGAAGCACTGGCCGGCCATGCGGATCAAATTGATGTAGTGCTTTCTAAAGATGGCTTTTTAGCCGTTAGCGATAACGGTCGAGGCATGCCAGTTGATATCCATCCCGAAGAGGGGGTCAGTGGCGTCGAACTTATTCTAACGAAATTGCATGCCGGTGCAAAATTTAGCGATGAAAATTATAGTTTTTCAGGCGGTTTACACGGTGTTGGTGTCTCAGTGGTCAACGCGCTATCTAAGAGTTTGCAAGTGCAAATTCGTCGAGATGCAAAAGTGTATAGCATTGGTTTTGCCGATGGTGAAAAAATTTCTGAACTTGAGGTCATCGGTAGTTGCGGTAAACGTAACACAGGTACAACCGTAAAATTTTTGGCGGATCCGCAATACTTTGATAGCCCAAAGTTTAATGTCACTAAGCTGAAACATAATTTGCGGGCCAAAGCGGTACTCTGCCCGGGTTTAAAGGTGACCTTTACTGATCAGAGCGGTAAAAAGAATGAAAAAGAGAGCTGGTACTACGAAGATGGTTTAAGTGCTTACCTTTCCGGTATGACTCAAGTCTATGAAACGCTACCACTGCAGCCATTTGTCGGCAGTTTGCAAGGTAGCGAAGATGCAGTTGACTGGGCGGTTCAATGGTTGCCTGAAGGTGGCGAGTTGACTTGCGAGAGTTTCGTTAACTTGATCCCAACAGTGGTGGGTGGTACTCATGTGAATGGCTTTAGAACCGGGCTGCTTGAAGCTATGCGTGAGTTTTGTGAGTTTAGATCACTGTTACCGCGGGGGGTAAAATTAACTGCAGAAGATATTTGGGAGCGCTGTAGTTATGTTCTCTCGGCAAAAATGCGCGACCCGCAATTTGCCGGACAAACTAAAGAGCGGTTATCATCTAGGCATATTGCGGCGTTTATTTCCGGCGCCATTAAAGATGCCTTCTCGCTGTGGTTAAACAAGCATGTTGAAGATGGCGAGAAACTCGCTGAAGCAGTCATTGCCAATGCGCAAAAGCGTTTGCGCTCAAGTAAAAAAGTGGTGCGTAAAAGGGTTACTGCTGGGCCCGCATTACCAGGTAAGCTCGCTGATTGCTCGGGGACTGAAACCATGCGTTCTGAATTGTTTTTAGTTGAGGGTGATTCAGCTGGTGGGTCTGCTAAACAGGCCAGAGACCGACAGTTTCAGGCGATCATGGCGCTGCGCGGTAAAATTCTTAACTCTTGGGAAGTCGACTCTTCACAAGTATTGTCCTCTAATGAAATCCACGATATCTCTGTGGCGATAGGGGTGGAACCCGGCAGTGATGATATCAGTGGGTTGCGCTATGGGAGGGTCTGTATTCTAGCGGATGCCGACTCGGATGGAGCGCACATTGCCACTTTAATTTGCGCATTGTTCCTGCGTCACTTTAAACCACTGGTCAGTGCGGGTCATATCTATGTTGCTATGCCGCCGCTATATCGAATCGATGCGGCTAAAGATGTTTATTACGCACTGGATGATTCAGAGCGAGATGGCATTGTCGAGCGTATAAAAGCTGAGCGTAAAAACGTTAAAATAAACGTACAACGTTTTAAAGGGCTAGGGGAAATGAACCCGATGCAGCTTCGGGAGACGACGATGGATCCTGATACCCGTAGATTGGTACAGTTATCTATTGCCGCGGGTGATGATTCTCATGAGATGATGGATATGCTGCTAGCGAAAAAGCGCGCTGCAGATCGTAAAGTTTGGTTGGAAAGTAAAGGCGATTTAGCCAAAACTTGAGCCCAATGGATAATGTCAATGGGGCTCTTAGCACAACCTATTGAAACTGTGGTATTAGAGAAAAATCCTTTGATGCAAAGGGTGCCGCAAAGATTTTTCTATTCTAACGTAACACCAATATTACACTCGGTCTGCACTGCAAAGTCACGGAGTCAGATATCAGTAAGCTGAAAAAGGTATGTTGAATAATTATGTCTACTTACACAACCGATGACAGTATAGAGTCATTGCCTCTTAGAGATTTTACTGAGAAAGCTTACTTAGATTACTCTATGTACGTTATTCTCGATCGTGCCTTGCCGCATGTTGGCGATGGTATGAAACCGGTACAGCGCCGTATTGTCTATGCGATGAGTGAGCTAGGTCTTAAAAGTACCTCTAAGCACAAAAAATCAGCACGTACAGTGGGCGATGTATTAGGCAAGTACCACCCTCACGGTGACAGTGCTTGTTATGAGGCGATGGTGCTAATGGCGCAGCCATTTAGCTATCGTTATCCACTGATCGACGGGCAGGGAAATTGGGGAGCACCGGATGATCCTAAATCATTTGCGGCGATGCGTTATACAGAGGCGCGTTTAACCAACTACTCGCAAGTGCTACTGCAAGAGTTGGGACAGGGGACTGTAGATTGGCTGCCTAATTTTGACGGTACTTTAAACGAGCCAACGGTATTGCCAGCTAGATTACCCAATATATTGCTTAACGGTGGTACCGGTATTGCAGTTGGGATGGCGACCGATATTCCGCCGCACAACTTACGCGAAGTGACCTCGGCTTGTATACACTTGCTGGAAAATCCACGCGCCAGCTTAGCAGAAATTTGTGAGTTTGTGCCCGGCCCAGATATGCCCACTGATGCAGAAATTATTTCGTCAAAAGAAGATTTACGCAAGCTCTACACAAGCGGTAGAGGCTCTGTGCGGATGCGCGCACTATGGAATAAAGAGCAGGGCGATGTGATTATCACAGCGCTACCTCATCAAGTGTCTGGCGCAAAAATACTTGAGCAAATAGCGGCTCAAATGCAACAGAAAAAGCTGCCGATGGTGGCGGATTTACGTGATGAATCAGATCATGAAAACCCGACTAGATTAGTGATTGTACCAAGATCTAACCGTATCGATTTAGATCAGTTAATGGCGCACTTATTCGCCTCAACTGATTTAGAACGCACCTATCGCGTCAATATGAACATGATTGGTGTCGATGGTCGACCACAGGTAAAAGATTTACGTCAGATCTTAACCGAATGGTTGAGCTGGCGTACCGGCGTGGTACGTAAGCGCTTACAGTACCGTTTAGATAAAGTACTGGAAAGATTACATATCCTCGATGGTTTAATGGTTGCATATCTCAATATTGATGAAGTGATTGAAATTATTCGGACCATGGATAATCCAAAAGAAGTGATGATGCAGCGCTTTAATATCTCGGAGATCCAAGCTAACGCAGTGCTAGATTTAAAACTTCGCCATTTAGCCAAGCTTGAAGAATTTAAAATTAAAGCTGAGCAAGATGAATTGGAGCAAGAGCGTCAAAAGTTAGTACTTATTTTGAGCTCGGATCAGCGGATGCGTACCTTGATCAAGAAAGAGTTGAAGTCAGATATGGAGGCTTATGGTGATGATAGACGATCGCCCATAGTCGCCCGCTTAGAAGCCAAAGCATTTAATGAAAAAGACTTACTATCAGCAGAGCCGGTGACAGCGGTTATCTCTAAACAAGGCTGGATCAGAGCCGCTAAAGGGCACGATATAGATCCAGCAGGACTAAGTTACAAATCCGGCGATAGCTTTAAGATCGCCTGTCAAGGGCGTATGAATCAGCCGTTAATTCTAATGGACTCAACTGGGCGCAGTTATACTTTAGAGACACATAATTTACCTTCTGCGCGTGGTCAGGGAGAACCTGTCACTGGTAAAATTTCGATGCCAAAAGGGGCCAGTATCGACTCGGCCGTGACTGGAGCGCAAAGTGATAAAATATTGCTATCAACGGATGCCGGTTACGGTTTTGTAACTACAATTGCCGATTTGTCGAGTAAAACTAAAAACGGTAAGGCTGCGTTAAGTATGTCCAAGAATGCCCAGTTGCTGACATCGACGAATATAGGCGCACCCGAGGGTAAAATGTTAGCGGCAATTACCAATGAAGGACGTATGTTGGTTTTTCCTATCGCAGAGCTTCCCGAACTTGCCAAAGGTAAAGGCAATAAAATTATCAATGTACCGACGGCCAAGGCGGCTAGTCGAGAAGAATTGATGATTACGTTGACCGTTTTTTCTGCAGGTGATACTTTGTTGGTCCACTCAGGAAAGCAGCATTTGAAATTAAAGCCTGCAGATATCAGTCATTTTGAAGCAGAGCGTGGTAGGCGTGGCAATAAGCTTCCCAGAGGTTATCAGCGAGTAGAACGTGTCGAAGTGATTGCTGTGATTAGCACTGAAGATCCAGTGGATGAATAATTAATAGAGAAATACTGAGCCTCTTTTTAAGGGGCTTTTTTTGCTGTGGAAAAATGCATTAGCTGATTATAGAGTAAAGGAAGTAGTGCGAAATATTTAAAAAACTTAAGACAAGCAATAGCAAGATAAGCTCGTCTTAAGTTATGCTAACCCTAGCAAAATAATTTATTTATAAGGCGTTATTCAATCTGATGTTGATTTTTACCCGAATCTAAACTAGCAGGTATAGCATGAATGCTATATGAATGTGAGTAAGATTGGTTCTCTGGCTAATGATTTGATTTAAAGATAGATAAAACAAAACATTAGGGATAAATTAAAAATGATTGCTTATGACTAGCGTGCTATATAAGAAAGTATAAAACAACCGGCAGAGTGACATGTTTCTCTCGCCAGAAAATGTGAGTAACTGGGTGAGTAAAGTCGCTGTGTATGATCGAGAAACGATTGTTATAGGCTCTTCGCTAAATGTCTTGCCTGTTTTTCTAGCAGCTCTTGGTATTTAGTGCTCAAACTTAAAATGAGTATTTTATCTTCTTCACGTCGCTCTGTCTTGGCGCTGTCTAGCAGTGTTTCTTTAAGCACGCTGACTTCGCTTAAAGGAGTATGACTGATTAATTCATTAGATTGAGTGGTACGCGTAAGGAAATGAGATTCCTCGCGTAGCAGCTCAATTTTATCTCGATTGCCACGTACTAAGGATGTTTGCAAATTAAGTGTATGCTGCATGCGTGTGATCTGGCGATGGTTATAATACTTGTAGAGTTGGTTAAAGAGTTTTGCTGCACACAATGCCTTAATACCATGACTGTCATCACTGCTAGGCTCATCAAACATCACTCGAATATCGCCATTGGCCAGTAATTCCATCTGACCACCGTAGATACCAATGACTAATGTGATGAGTTTGCGGTACTGGCTAAGCAGAGCGTTGTGTTCTTCAGCGTTTTCGATCACCGCTCTACCACTGCTACAATCAATGAAGAGAACGTAGGCTGCATCCATTGCACTTAGATTAAGTTCTGTCTGGTGCTCGAGGGAATATAGATCTAACTGTTCTTCATGGGGGTGAGGTCTAAACAGAGGGTTGTCTAGTCTTTTCTCTATAACGGGTTTCTCAACCGGTAATATAGATTCAGTTAGCTCAATTTCCGTTTTTATGAGCTTGCTTTTTTTAGTCTGTGCGGGCTCTGCTTCCAACTGATTATTGAAAGGTTTGAAGTGTGGCATACGCTCTTGTGCATCAGGTTTTAGTAAAGAAACTAGCGCTTTGTTCTCAGAGGGCTCTCGCTGTTGAGCGGTGTTTCGTTGACTGTCAACGGTTGTAGTATTGCTTGATTCAAGATCGACGATGGCAAGAGAGATAGCTGTTGCATGATGTGAATTTGGCTGTTCTTTATGGTCATTGGGTGGTGCTATATCCGATTGCTGTTTGGATGATTGCGCCTGGGCGAGTTCCAAGGAGAAACGATGCTCTAATAGGGGCTTATACTGCTGACTAAATTCCCGCATTATTTTTTTGGCAAAATAGGCAATGGTCAACAGTGTGATGATGCCGCTAGCGGTTGCTAGAATTGCGAATAGCCACAGCAGCCGGTTAAAAAAATGCGCAGAATGGTGGTCGTTGATAAATAAAGTTAATTCACCAATGCTAAGCTGATTACTAAAAAGAGGCAGTTTCTGAGCGGCGTTGTTGGGAGTACCGGCGCGGGCGATGGTGTTGTCTTTACTGTCAACAAGCATGGCTCCCGCGACAAGTTTAGTTTGAGTGAGGGTTTTGAGATAAAAGTTCATGCTCAAGGTATCTTTCACTAACAGCATTGGCGAAAGCGTCACTTTAGCTTGATTCGCCAGAATATTGACCTGCTCTTGGGTATTTGATCTGGCTTGATTTTGGGTAAATGCGTAGAGAAAAACGCTGCTGCTAAAAATACATAGGAACATGATTACAGCTGTCAACAGCACCAGTTTTAATGGCGACGGTTCGAGATAAGTGGTGGTAAGCTCTGAATTGGAAATGTTATTTGTCATTATTTATAATTATTTTTAAATAGCACAAGATATCTGCTTGAATAAGGGTTATTAAGCGATTGAGGGCGTAGTATAATTACATTTATTCCCCTTTGCACCTCTGCGAACTTTTCATTGCTAAAATCTTGCAATACAAAAGCTCAATTTCGCCAAAGATTAGAGGGGTATGAGAGTTTATTAGCTATCAGTCAGGCAGAGCTTAAACGATCAAGGGGTAAATCTCAGCCCTTGTGCGTTAATTGCATAACACCTCAAAGTCGCTATAGATACCCGCGTGGGAAAGCAAAGGCGAGTGGATTGGCCCCGAGATTTATTTTAATTGAGTATTTTAAAGAGCGCGAAGATGATGAATGTTGATCAATATATGCAAGAGTTAGGTGAGAAAGCCCGCGTGGCTTCTCGCTTTATCGCAAGGGCAGACAGCAGTGCAAAAAATTTAGCGCTGCACAAAATGGCGCAAGCTTTAAGTGATAACCGTGCTCAATTGAAAGCGGCAAACTTAAAAGATATTGACAACGCAATTAATAAAGGGCTCTCCGCGCCCATGGTCGATCGTCTTCGTATAGATGACAGCACCATTGATAAAATGGTGACCAGTTTAGAGCAAGTTGCTTCTCTGGCAGATCCCGTCGGCAGCATTGATGACATGCGCTATTTAGACAGTGGTATTCAGTTGGGGAAAATGCGCGTGCCTTTAGGAGTGATTGGGATTATTTATGAATCTCGTCCCAATGTCACCATTGAAGCGGCGAGCCTTTGTTTGAAATCGGGTAATGCCACTATCTTGCGTGGCGGCTCTGAAGCTATTCATTCCAATAATGCGATCGCCAAGTGTATCGCCATTGCGCTTGAACAAGCACAGTTGCCCGCTGATGTGGTTCAAGTGGTAACAACAACCGATAGAGCGGCAGTCGGTAAACTTATTACTATGACTGAGTCTGTCGATATTATTATCCCACGTGGCGGAAAAGGTTTAATTGAACGTATTAGCCAAGATGCTAAAGTGCCGGTGATCAAACACTTAGATGGTATTTGCCACGTGTATATTGATGACCAGGCTGATATTCAAAAAGCAATTGATATTTCGATTAACGCTAAAACGCGTCGCTACGGGGTCTGTAATGCAATGGAAACCTTGCTTGTGCATGCCGATATCGCAGCGCAAGTTCTACCAGAATTGTGTGCCCAGTTTACTGAAAAAGAAGTAGAGCTACGTGGCTGTGAATTGGCCAGAGCAGTAGTGCCTAGTATGCTTGAGGCGACAGAAAAAGATTGGTCTACTGAATATTTAGCGGGTATCTTATCGATTAAAATAGTGGCGGATTTAACAGCGGCGATCGAGCATATCAATCGATATAGTTCAGCACATACCGACGCTATAGTGACCGAAAACTACGCAAAGTCGCGAATTTTTTTACGTGAAGTTGATTCAAGTTCAGTGATGGTAAATGCCTCTACTGGCTTCGCTGATGGATTTGAGTATGGCCTTGGCGCTGAAATCGGTATCTCTACAGATAAAATTCATGTGCGAGGCCCGGTTGGGCTTGAAGGTCTAACCTCGCAGAAGTTTATTGTGCTTGGCGACGGTGAAGTGCGTCGTTAATTAATGATGTCTATGAGCGAGGTAAATCAATCTCAAACAATGCACATCTTTATGGGCGGGACATTTGATCCTGTTCATAACGGTCATGTGCGTGGTGCGTTGCACGTCAGCAAATTATATAACAACGCTGTTGTTCACTTGTTGCCAACTAAAGTGCCCGTTCATAAAGCTGCGCCCATAGTCTCTAATGCTCAGCGCCTTGATATGTTGCAGTTAGTCGCGCAGCAATACCCGAATATTGCCATTGATAGACGCGAAATAGAAGCGCAGACAAAATCGTACTCTATTGAAACGCTAAAACAGCTGCGTTTAGAGCTGGGTAATAGCCTCCCTTTAGTGATGGTTATCGGTATGGATTCTTATTTAACGCTACCTAGTTGGCGTGATTATGAAATGTTTCTCGGGCTTTGTCATATCTTGGTATTACAACGCCCTAAGTATGAAATTGAAAGAAGCGAACAGCATCAGTCATTGATGTTAAGTCGTACAGAGGATGTGCAGCAGCTGTGTAAAAGCAGCGCGGGAAAACTGCTCTTTATTGAACAGCCGACAACAGATATTTCGGCCAGTGAAATTAGAGCGCAGCTAGAGCATCGTCAAAACGCTGATTTGCTGCCTATAGAAGTGGCAAATTACATTGATCAACATGGTTTGTATCAGATATACGCATGAAGTTTTAAGCTTCTTGTAAAATTGAAATTAAGGTAATTAGAAAATGCAAAATGAAAAAGTGATTAAAATAGCAGTTGCTGCTCTTGAAGATCTAAAAGCTAAAAACATAGAAATTATTGACGTGACTGAAAAGTCTAGTGTCACTGACTTTATGGTGGTTTGTAGTGGAACTTCTAAGCGCCACGTGATGTCTATCGCTGGTAACGTTGAAGATGAGCTTAAGCTGCAATCAATTAATGCTATCGGCAGCGAAGGTCACAAAGGTGGCGATTGGGTAATCGTCGATTTATCAGATGTGGTGATCCACGTACTCACTGAAGAAGCGCGTGAGCTTTATGACCTTGAAAAACTTTGGCGCTTTGATATGCAGCCTGAAAAGATCATTGACGAAAGTGTTTGAATAACACAATAAGCCTGTAAATATTCGCCAGCAACAATAAGACAAGGCAGCAAAAGCGTAGTGCAGACAGCTGCTGTTGCCGGTCCTCAGGGATTTTAGATAGATGACGTTGGTGCAGTTTAAGAAGGCCTAATTTCTCAGCTAGCAACAAAAGCGTTATGAGTGTAGCTTTGTGTGGGGTTAGTATGATAAATGCATCGCTAGAGACAAGTTTAACGCTGTATTAACGAGCTTGTTAGTCTGAAACATCAAAACTTAACCGCTAGAAGTATTCAGAAATGAAAATAAAATTATTGGCAGTCGGTACAAAAATGCCTGCTTGGGTTATCACCGGCTTTAATGAATACAATAAGCGTATGCCTCGCGAAATGAGTGTAGAAATTGTAGAGCTGCCGATAGGCCCCAGAGGAAAAGGTGCAGATTTAAAGCGGGCTATAAAAAAAGAAGGCGATGCTATGTTAGCGGCCATACCCAGTGGCGATTGGGTGGTTGCATTGGAAGTTACCGGGAAAAGCTGGTCGACGGAGCAATTGTCAGAACAAATGGAATCATGGCAGTTGCAAGGACGTAATCTCTGTTTGTTGATTGGTGGTCCCGATGGGCTTGACCCTAGGTGCACTGCGCTTGCCAATCAAAAGTGGTCGCTTTCAGCACTGACGCTTCCTCATCCCATGGTGCGGATATTACTATCCGAGCAACTCTACAGAGCCTGGAGTCTTATCCAGGGCCATCCATATCATAAATAGGCCGATGTATTAGTTACTATGTCAGGATACGCACGTTTTAAAGATCATCCAGAAGAGCGCAGAACTTTCCAGTTAAGGGCTTTTATCGCCTTCATGCTGGTACTAGTGGCAATGGGGCTATTGTTGTCTCGCATGTATTTTCTTCAAGTGCTTGAAAACGAGCGCTATTCATCAATATCAGATCAAAATCGCATACAGCTCAAACCTGAAAAACCCACCAGAGGACTGATTTTTGATCGTTCGGGAGTGTTGATCGCCGATAACAAACCTAGCTACAATGTGACTATATTAAAAGAGGAAATGGAGGGAGACCTCGAGCAGATAGTCGCACAAGTCGGGGACATTATTGAGCTATCGGCGCGTGATTTAGAGCGGTTTAATAAGCGTTTAAAGCGCCGTCGTAGGCCTTATGAATCGGTACTTTTAAGGTCCCGGTTAAGCGTCGAAGAGATCGCTAAGCTATCCGTTAACTACCATAGGCTCCCTGGGGTTAGAGTAGAGGCCGATCTTATCAGAGTATATCCATATGGTGAAACTCTCGTGCATGCGATGGGATACGTCGGGCGGATTAATGAGAAAGAATTAAAAAGTGTTGATGAACGCAACTATTCGGCCACTAACTATATCGGTAAATTAGGCATAGAAAAGTACTATGAGCAAGAGCTACACGGTACTGTGGGTATGCGTAAAGTTGAGACTAACGCACGTGGTCGGGTGATGCGTGTGCTAGAAAATATTGAACCTATCCCCGGTAGAGATATTCAGTTATCCATTGACCTTCCGCTGCAGCAAGTAACAGAAAAACTGCTGGCAGGGGAAAAAGCATCAGTGGTCGCAATTGATCCTAAAACCGGAGGAATTTTAGCGCTGGTATCCACTCCAGGTTACGATCCCAATTTATTTGTGACCGGCATTTCAAATAAAGATTACAATGCACTGCGAGAATCTCCGGAATTGCCTTTGTTTAACCGTGCGTTACGCGGCGGTTATCCCCCAGGTTCAACCATAAAACCTATATCTGCACTAGCCGCTATAGACAGCGGCAGTATACCTGAGACACATACCGTATTTGATCCCGGTTTCTACATTATTGCCGATGATCGATATAAACGAAAATACCGTGATTGGAAGCGTGGCGGACATGGCACCGTCGGTATCAATTTAGCCTTAGCGCAATCCTGCGATGTGTGGTTTTACGATGCTGCTCATAAAACCGGTGTCGATAATATCTCTAATTATATGGATATGTTTGGCTTAGGTAAGGTAACTAGTCTTGACTTGCCAGAGGCTATCCCTGCTTTACTACCGACTAAAGGCTGGAAAAGGCGTCGTTACAAACAAGCTTGGTATCCAGGAGATTCGCTCAATTTAAGTATTGGACAAGGATATTTAGTCACTACTCCACTGCAGTTGGCAACATCGGCGATGCTGCTTGCAAATCGCGGTGTATGGAAACAGCCGAAGCTGTTGATGGGATTTCGAGATGTCGATGCAAAGGGTAATGTCAGCTTAACTCAACCTGATATGCAAGGTCGTAATCCAGTTCCCGAGAATATTCAACTCAACAACTCCAAGTACTGGGATGTTGTTATCGATGGCATGATAGCAGTGGTTAATGGTAAACGTGGAACTGCCCGAAAAATAGGTAAGGAATCTCCCTATTTGATTGCAGGTAAGACAGGCACGGCGCAGGTTGTGGGTATTAAACAAGGCGAGCGCTATGATAAAAGTAAGTTAAAGAAAAAATTCCAAGACCACGCCTTATTTATTGCATTTGCGCCAGTGGATGATCCGAAAATTGCGATTGCTGTGGTCGTTGAAAATGGCGGTGGTGGCTCGAGCACTGCAGCCCCTATTGCTAAAAAAGTAATGGATGCCTACCTTTTAGGTGTTGACCCTGAGCAGCAACAGTGGGGCGGAGAAGTATTGTGATCAAAGATTTCTCCCGCTCGATGCACAACTCAAGCTCCCATTTACGTAATAAGCCTAGTTTGTGGAGTTATACTCATTTAGATGCACCACTGCTATTACTGCTGTTACTGTTGTGCGCATTTGGCCTGTTTGTGCTTTACAGCGCTTCTGCGCAAGATTCTGGTTATGTGCTGCGTCAGGCAGTTCGCATGGGTGTCGGTCTCGTAGCGATGGTGTTTATTGCACAGATAAGCCCGATGTTTTTAGAGCGATGGGCGCCGTGGGTTTATACATTAGGCATTATCCTGTTGGTTTGTGTATTGCTTTTTGGGGTTGGGGCAAAGGGGGCTCAGCGATGGTTGGCTCTCCCCGGGCTACGTATCCAGCCCTCTGAAATAATTAAGGTAATATTACCGCTAACGGTTGCCTATTGTCTGGCGGGAAGGCCGTTGCCTCCTACCTTTAAGCAGTGTTGCATTTCTTTAGTATTGATAGCGATTCCGACAGGTTTAATCATGAAACAGCCTGATTTGGGGACTTCGCTAGTGATCGCTTCCTCGGGTGTTTTTGTATTGCTGTTTTCGGGTATTCGCTGGCGCTATATATTTTTGGCGCTGGGGTCGGCAGGCGCTTGTCTGCCGTTACTGTGGATGTTCATGAAAGATTATCAAAAGCAGCGGGTGATGACTTTTTTGGACCCAGAAAGTGATCCGCTGGGTAGTGGCTGGAATATTATTCAATCTAAAACGGCCATTGGTTCAGGTGGTTTTAGTGGCAAGGGCTGGCTGGAAGGTACGCAGTCACAGCTTAACTTTTTACCCGAGTCGCATACAGATTTTATAATAGCGGTGCTCGCAGAAGAGCAAGGGCTATTAGGGGTTAGTGCGTTGATCGGTTTGTATTTGCTAATTATTGCCCGAGGTTTGTGGATGGCTTCCCAAATTAGTGATAGTTTTGGGCGCCTAGTATGTGGCAGTATCGTGTTAACCTTTTTTGTGTTTATTTTTGTTAATATCGGGATGGTCAGTGGCATACTGCCGGTAGTTGGTTTACCGTTACCGATGATGAGTTATGGTGGCACATCTATTGTGACCTTGCTAATGGGGTTTGGGGTGATTATGTCAGTGCACACACATCGCAATGTTGTTATCTAAGGATTGGATTATAGATGAAGATGAAGAGAATATACGTCGCTTTGGTCTGTTGTTTGATGCTACTTCCTGGGGTTTCTGTGGCTAATTATGCGCAGCACCCAGTAGCGTTAAAATGGCTGCAAAGCATGGTTGATCAAGGATTCTCGCGAAATTATTTGGTAAAAGTGCTGAAGAGTGCCAAACGTCAAAATTCTATTTTAAAAGCGATGAACCGCCAGGCAGAAGGGCGCTTAAGCTGGGAGAAGTATCGCGCCAGGTTTATTGAAACAGGGCGTATCCAAAACGGCAATAAATTTTGGAAAAAACATCGCCTTGCACTGGAACGAGCGCAGCGAGAATATGGTGTGCCCGCAGCAATGATAGTCTCGATTATTGGCGTTGAGACACGCTATGGCAAAGTCACCGGGAACTATCGAGTATTGGATGCACTGGCTACCATTGCTTTTGATTTACCGCGCCGCTCTGCGTTTTTTCAAAACGAATTGACCCAGTTTATACGCTTAACCAAAGAGGAAGAAATAGCCTATACCAAACCTAAGGGCTCTTACGCAGGGGCGATGGGTTACGGCCAATTTTTACCTTCTAGTTTTAGAGACTACGCGATTGATTTTGATGCTGATGGCAAAAGAGATATATGGAAAAACCCTGTGGATGCCATTGGCAGTGTCGCCAATTATTTAGCCGCTCATGGCTGGCAGCAAGGGCAGCCTGTTATAGAGGCTGCCACAATAACCAAACCGCTAAATGATAAGTGGATAAACAATGGCTTAGAGCTTAAAGTGACACTCAAAGAGTGGCGTTCTAAGTCTGTTACAGGAGCCGTTAATCGCAACTTGAGCGAAAAAGCGACTTTAATGAGGCTCAAGCAAAATAAAAAAGATTTATACTGGTTTGGATTGCAAAATTTTTATGTGATCACAAGGTATAATCACAGCCGTTACTATGCGATGGCCGTCTATCAATTAAGCCAATTGATCAAAGCAGAATACAAGCTGAGTTAAGGGATTATATGAAAAATTATACATCGTTATACCGCCTTTTAAGTATATTATTAGTCGGGGTGTTTGTAGTGGGTTGTGCCAATAAAAGCAGCGTTCCTAAAACCAATGAAGGACGCTATAAGGTTGTTAAAGACTATGGTCCCGATGAAAAAATTGATGTTTCTCACGTACAAAATGCGATTCCAAAAGTAGAGTCACTCAGCCCCGGTGGTAATAGAAGTCGCTATCAAGTATTAGGTAAAGAGTATTCCGTGTTACCAGCGGCCGCGGGCTACAGTGAGACGGGCGGAGCTTCTTGGTATGGTAAAAAATTCCACGGTTACTTGACGGCCAATGGTGAAAAATACGATATGTTTGGTATGAGCGCGGCTCACAAATCGCTGCCCATTCCCACCTATGTAAAAGTGACAAACTTGGCCAATAATCGACATGTGATTGTGCGCGTTAACGATAGAGGGCCTTTTCACAAAGGGCGCATTATCGACCTTTCATATGCAGCGGCCTCAAAGTTAGATATGTTAAAGCAAGGCACTTCGCAAGTGAGGGTCGAGGCGATAAACCCACAAACTTGGCAGCAAAACAACATCGCAAATGCGCCCTCAAAAGCATCAGCAAAAGCAGTCGCGCTTGCTAAAAACGTTGATCAAGAGCGGGAGGCTATCACCCAGTTTTTAATGACCAGCGCAAATAAGCCAATCGTGGTTGATAATTTAAAACCTGCTGCGATTAATAAGGCTGTAGCACCGGCGATTAATTCGGCACAGTTATCCCTGATAAAAGAGCCTAATATCGAAAGTGTCGATAAAGTGCAGCCGGTCACTAAAAAAGTCAAAACTAAACCAAGATCAGACCGCTATCGAGCCATTCACTATGTGCAAGTAGGTGTTTACTCAACCGAGGAAGCTGCACACGCAGTTACTTTAAAAGTTAATGAATATGATCTTCCGGTGTTAATTAGTGAAGTGACTAGGCGAGGAAAGTACTTATTCAAAGTCGTTCTTGGGCCGGTAAAATCTCGCAGTAAAACTAGGGAATTAACCGAGGAATTAGCGCAGAATGGTTTTCCGGGCGCGCACTTAGTCGACTTGCCAAAATAGTGAATTACGCATGCTGGTTCGATAAATAGGCCATTAAATATAAAAGATCATGAAATAGCGCGAAGAAAGCTGCCAGACCAGAAAAAATAGCAAAGTGAGTAGTACATTATACCCATTCGTTGGACGTTGATTTTGAAAATCAACCTATAGTTATTTTACCTGCTCTTATCGCACTTCTTTGTGGCTAAAATTCTTAAGATAAATGCATAAGTTTGTAACTTGTGCTCTATGAAAACACCTTAAATAAGGAGTCATTGTGACCCTCTTGAATAAAAAGTACCGTACTGGTGCGTTGACGATTATTGCGACGCTCTCTATTTCGTTATCTGCACACAGCGCGCAGCTGATCCCTGCAGCGCCAAAAATAGCGGCTTCTAGCTATATTATTATGGATGCCGATACAGGTACTGTCATTGCCGAGAAAAAAGCGCATGAGAAATTTCCCCCTGCAAGCTTAACCAAAATGATGACAAGTTATGTTACGGAAGATGAGCTAACCAAAGGTAACATAAGTTTGAATGACCAAGTATTGGTCAGTCTAAAAGCCTGGAGAACACAAGGCTCTAGGATGTTTATCAAAGAGGGGACGCAAGTTAAGTTAGAGTCTTTACTTAAAGGGATTATTATTCAGTCAGGCAATGATGCCTCTGTGGCCATGTCTGAGCATATAGCCGGCAGTGAAACCGCATTCACTAGTCTAATGAACCAACACGCGCAGCTGTTGGGGATGGAAAATACCAAGTTTTCTAATGCAACAGGTTTGCCGCACGATGACCACTACTCGTCTCCTTACGATCTAGCGTTGCTTTCACAGGCTATTATCCGTGACTTTCCACAGCATTACGGCATTTACTCAGAAAAATATTTTACCTACAACAATATCCGTCAACCAAACCGCAATAAACTATTATGGCGAGATAAGACGGTTGATGGTTTAAAAACCGGTCATACCAATGCCGCTGGATATTGCCTAGTGGCATCTGCTAAGCGCGACGGAATGCGTTTAATCACGGTGGTATTGGGAACAAAAAGTGATGAGGCAAGGGCGAGAGAATCGCAAAAATTACTCGCCTATGGTTTTAGGTTCTTTCGTACCCACAAACTCTATGAAGCCAATAAGCAGCTATCCTTGGTAAAAGTATGGGGCGGTCAAAAATCTCAGGTTCGCCTAGGAATTGCCGATGCGCTTGCGGTTACTATTCCGCGTGGTCAAGCAAAAGGGCTGAAAGCGACCATGGATATCGATACAGAAGTAAAAGCGCCGGTCGTAGCGGGGCAAACCTATGGAACGGTGCGTATTACCTTAGATGGCAAAGAAGTTAAATCAGTGCCGTTGGTGGCATTAGAGGCGATAGAAGAAGGCGGTTTCTTCAAAAAACTTTGGGATAATATAGTGCTCTTCTTCATGGGTTTGATCGGTTAGTTTGTTACTCTGAGCCATCTAATAGTGAGCGAAATTAAGTGAGCGATACTGTTTATTTAAATGGTCAGTTTTTAGCGGCAGCGGAGGCTAAGGTCTCTGTTTTTGATCGCGGGTTTTTATTTAGCGATAGTGTTTATGAGGTTATTCCGTTTTATCAGGGCTGTGGTTTTCAATTGGACGAGCACCTTAGCAGACTGGATAACTCGCTAGCGGCTTTGAATATTATTACTGATGCCCCTTTTGCCCAAATAGCCAATGAGCTAGTGAGGCGCAATGGCAGTCGTAATCAATCTGTCTACATCCAGGTAAGTCGTGGGGCTGATGTAAAGCGCACGCATCTTGTCGATAAAAAATTACAGCCGACAATTTTTGTCTGTAGTCGGGAAATTGCCAATAGCTATGCGCTAGATGTCAGTGATGTACTGCCTGTTAAAGTGATTGTTTGCGAGGATATACGCTGGAAGCGCTGTGATATAAAATCTACCAGTTTACTTGCTAATATCATTATGTTGGAGCAGGCGCGCAAAGTGGGGGCTCACGAGGCGTTGCTTGCGCGCGACGGGTTTATCCAAGAGGGGGCAAGTTCAAGTTTGTTCATTGTCGAATCTGGACAAATAGTTGCACCGCAAACCTCCAGTACGGTATTACAGGGGACGACAAGTACCTTGATCAAAGCCCTAGCGAGCGCTGAAAATATCCCTTTCATAAATGAACAGATCAGTTATCAACGTTTAATAGCGGCAGATGAAGTGTGGATAAGTAGCTCTACCCGTGGGCTGTTAGCGGTGTCTGAAGTGGATGGCAAGTCGATAGGTGGTAAACTAAAATATGCTTTTTGGCGGCGTTTGTATTTACTTTTAGCGTCCCATCAAGCCCAGTTGAACCCTACGCAATAACAGAGTGCGCTGAAAGTCTGGGGTTTGTCTAGATTGCGTGTATAATGTCCACAATATTGTTCTCTAAAGTATCGAAACAGATTTGAAAATGAAGAAAATCACCCCTAAAGTTACATCAATTGCACAGCGAAAAAAAGCTGCCAGCACCCAAACACCACCAAAGATAGAATTTCCTTGCGTCGATTATCCGATCAAAGTGATCGGTCATAACAAGGATGATTTTACCCAATTTGTATTAACCTTTATGGAGAAATACGATGCGAATCTTGATCATAAAAAAGTTAGTTATTCAGATTCTAAAACGGGTAAATTTCGTTCAGTGAGGTTTTTTATGACAGCGCAAAGTGAGCAGCAGCTAATGGATTTATATAAAGATCTAAAGGCGACTGGCAGAGTCGTTACTGTTATCTGATGCGTGCTAGTAAGATCATAATCCGTCAATTAGGTCTTCAGCCGTATGAGCCAACATGGCGTAAGATGCAGCATCTGACTGACAATAGAGATAAGTGTACAACTGATGAAATTTGGTTGCTGGAGCATGAGCCGATCTTCACACAAGGTCAGGCAGGTAAGGCGGAGCATCTGCTCAATACCGGCGACATTCCCGTTGTACAAGTTGATAGAGGCGGGCAAGTGACTTATCACGGGCCCGGTCAGTTAGTCGTCTATTTGATGATTGATCTGCGCCGCAACAAAATAGGGGTGCGAGATATAGTGACTTTAATGGAGAATACTATCATCAGCGTCTTGGCGACATTTTCAGTGACTGCCTATGCAAAAAGTGATGCGCCGGGGGTTTATGTTGGTAATACAAAAATAGCATCACTGGGGTTAAGAGTCCGGCGCGGTTCTAGTTTTCATGGCTTAGCGCTGAATTTAGATTTAGATACAGAGCCTTTTTTGCGTATAAACCCCTGTGGTTATGCGGGTATGCAGATGAGTAATTTATCGGATTATGTTGATAATATCGATAAACAACAAGTCGCACAGTTAATGGCTGACCATATAGTGCAAGAAATTGGCTATCAATCAGTGACACTGGCGACAGAGTTTGAATAGAGTGAGCTTATGATGGAAATAAAAGACGTGACTCCAGAGAGAACTAGACCTAAAGGCAAACGTCTAGACCAAGGGGTAAAATTACGCGGTGCCGATAAAATGGCGCGTATTCCTATTCGTATTCTGCCTACTGAAAAAGCAGACATGTTAAAAAAGCCCCCATGGCTTAGAGTGCGCATGGGCAGTAACGCAGAAGTTAAGCGGATTAAGGCTAAACTTCGTGAACACAAACTAGCTTCGGTTTGTGAGGAGGCGAGCTGTCCGAATATTGGCGAGTGCTTTAGCAAAGGCACCGCCACTTTTATGATCATGGGTGATATCTGTACTAGGCGTTGTCCTTTTTGCGATGTTGCGCACGGCAGACCGAATGCTCTGAATGAAAACGAGCCTAGAGAACTGGCCGAAGCAATTACTGAAATGGGCTTAAAATACGTTGTTATCACTTCTGTCGATCGCGATGATTTGCGAGACGGTGGTGCGCAACATATTGCCAATTGTATTATTGAAACCCGCAAACGCTCGGATACATTACAGATCGAAACTTTGGTGCCAGACTTTCGCGGACGCATGGATAGAGCAATAGAAATCCTCGCTGCTAATCCTCCCGATGTCTTTAATCATAATATGGAGACAGTCGAACGTTTGTTCAAAAAAGTGAACCCCGGTTCTAGTTATGAAGGTTCACTCGCTTTATTGCGCCGCTATAAAGAAGCGATGCCGCATATACGCACTAAGTCGGGCATCATTGTCGGTGTCGGTGAAACGAATGAAGAAATCATTCAAGTATTGAAAGATTTGCGCGCGCACGATGTGGATATGGTGACTTTAGGGCAGTATATGCAGCCTAGTCGCGATCATTTGCCTGTTGATCGTTACGTGACGCCGCAAGAGTTTGATGAGTTTGCACGGGTGGCAAAAGCGTTGGGGTTTGTCCATGTCGCCAGTGGGCCATTAGTACGCTCTTCCTACCATGCTGATTTACAAGCCTCTGGTGTCTCTATAGGCTAGCTGCTAGGAGCCAGCGATGATCACGCTGGCTTCTTTGTTTCAGTTCTATGGCGCTGTTTTGGCGGGTAACTCGGCTAAGCTAAGCTCTGAAGCGATACGCGCACCTAACGCTGCGTTGTTATAAACCAGCTGAATATTAGATTCTAAACTTTTCCCCTGAGTGACCTCTGCAATGCGCGCTAACAAAAATGGCGTGCTGTCTTTACCGCTGACTCCCTGCGCCTGCATGTCAATTAAAGCTTGTTCAATAGTTGCCGAAATCTCGGTGGCGTCCATCGAGTATTGGGCCGGGATTGGGTTGGCAATCACTGCACCGCCGTTTAAGCCCAGCTGCCATTTTGCGGCTAAGGCCGTCGCAATTTCAGTTGCGCTATCGAGTTTATAATCTACTTTAAAACCACTCTCAATAGTATAAAAAGCGGGCATGTCCGCCGTTTTGTGGCCGATCACAGGTACGCCGTGAGTCTCTAAATACTCTAGTGTGAGACCGATATCTAAAATAGATTTAACGCCTGCGCAGACCACGGCGACAGAAGTATTGGCCAGTTCTTGTAAGTCCGCTGAAATGTCCATAGTATTTTGCGCATCACGATGCACACCGCCAATGCCTCCAGTGGCAAATACTTTGATACCCGCCATTTGCGCCAAGATCATAGTGGAAGCCACAGTGGTCGCACCATCTTTCTTGGCGGCGACGATAAAAGGGATATCTCGACGGCTAGTTTTAATCACTGCCTGACCGGCTTTGCCTAAATGTTCAATTTGTATAGCGGATAAACCTACAATCAGCTTTCCTCCTAAAATGGCAATAGTGGCGGGGATTGCGCCGTTATCACGCACAATCTGTTCGACATTTAAAGCTGTTTCTACATTTTTAGGGTAGGGCATGCCGTGTGAAATAATGGTTGATTCTAATGCTACGACAGGTTTATTGGCTGCCAGCGCCGCTTTGACTTCATCGCTAACGATTAAGTATTGCTCAAGCTGATTCATATTTTGTCCTTAAGTAATTTTTGCTACTAGAAATTGATGATTGACTGTTATTTATGTTGTCGCTAGCAATTGCACAAATTGCTGTTGCGAGGGCGAAAAACTGATCTATGTCATGGCGGTATGACTTAAGCAGCTTCATTGTCTATCTCTCAGTAATTTTTCGATACTGGAAATTGATAAATTATTGTTGATAGTGCTGTTAGTGGCAATGGCGCAATTTGCAGCTGCTAGGCCGTAGTAGCAGCTTTCTAAGAGGTTTTTGCCTGCAATGTGTGAATGGACTAGGGCTGCACTCATCGCGTCTCCTGCGCCATTACTGTTTTTAACCACGTTAGCAGGCAAGCTGAGAGTGTCATGTGACTGTCCGTCACAGAAAAATAAGCCATCTTTGCCTAAGCTTATGAATATTTGCTGCACTCCCTGTTGATGAAACCATGCCGCTAGTTGTGGTAGTTGTCGGTAGCTATCGATGGCTATGCCCGACATGCTCTGCGCTTCTAAAAGATTTGGTTTTAAGCTATGAATTTGCGACAAGTAAGGCTGAATTTTAGGTGCCTTGGCGATTGAAACAGTGTCGACAAAAAACTTGGCACTGGGCAAATTAGCAAATAAAAATTGTAGTAGCTCCTCGCTAAGATTAGTGTCTAGCACTATCATTTGTGCCTGTTTTAACAGTGCTAGATGCTTGTGTAGTATTTTAGGTGTTAACTGATCAATGACTTTCATGTCAGCAATGGCCAGTTGCATTTCGCCACTGTGGTCAATGATTGAAAGATAGCTAGAAGTGCTATGTCCTTCAAATGTGAGCATATGAGAGGTATCAACACCTGCAGCCGCGGTACAGTCAATGAGTTGTTTGCCATTGCTGTCATCCCCAACAGCGGCAATTAAATAACATTTATCGCCAAGTTTAGCGATATTTTCCGCCACGTTACGGGCAACACCGCCTGCGCTTAAGGATACTACACCAGGGTTAGAAGTAGCTGTCTGAATATCAGAGTATGGCGCACCGAGGATGTCCATATTGGCACCGCCAATAGCGACACAGAATTTTTTTTCAGCGACCACATAGCCTCGCCCTTCAATGATACCTTTGGCCATTAAATTGGTGATATGGCTGGCAATTGCCGAGCGGCTTATACCTATCTGCTGTGCCAACTGGTTTTGTGAGATTAGCGGGTTAGCGCTAATTGCTTTAAGAATTTGTTGTTCGCGCTCTGTCATCATAGTGTGTTTTACTGGACTTATGTCTGTGTTTGGATGTTTGTCTATATTATCCGGCTGCTGCTGTAAAATCAATACTAAGTGGGCGCTTGGTATATGAAGTAACAGTGTTGCTGCTAGAAAATCATAAGTTGCTGTTGCTTATGGAGATAATGGGTTAGGCAAATTTTAATTTAAAAACGATGGAATAAAATGGCAGTCCACGCCGTATTTGTTAATAGTTAAACACACAATAAAAGGAAATGATTATGAAAAATACCTTCATCGTTACGCTGATTGCACTACTCTCTTTCTCACCAATTACAGTGGCAGGCTCTGCTGCACACGCACATGTGGGGCATGTCAGTACAAGCTGGGCTGATACGCCAGATCAGGTCGGGTTTTTAGTAACGGCTACAAAAGAAGCACAAATTGCACAATTTCACAGTGGCCTTGCCATCAAAAAGTTGGTGGATATAAACTGGATGAAAGTGCACACTCTCCATGTTAAGCATGCGTTGGATGGAGAGGGGGCTGGGCCTGGTCTTGGTTATGGGGTGTTAAATGCTGCAGCTGGTGTGGTGCAGCATATTGAACTCGCCGCAGGTTCAGTAGATGCCAGTGATAATGTTAAACTACACGCTCAGCATATTGCTGCTAGTGCTAACAACACATTAAAAGTGGCGAGGGAAATGCTCAACATATGCGCAATTATCAACGTCTCTACACAAGTTGATCAAATCGCTGCGCAGTTAATAGAATTACACCGATTGGCAAAAGTATTGTCTAAGGGGGTAGATGCTAATGGCGATGGCAGTATTAGCTGGGTGAAAGGTGAAGGCGGATTGATGCATGCGCAACAGCACTTAGGCTTTTTACGTAGCGGTGAAAATATATAGATGATCAATTGGAAGGCTATTGTTGAAGAGGTACCTGCGCTAAGGCGCTATGCTAGGTCTCTATTGCGAGATAGGGATCGAGCGGATGATCTAGTGCAAGCTACCTTAGAAAAAGCCGCGGGCAAGTGGGCTTTTTTTAATACCGGCAAGAAGCTTCGCCCCTGGTTGTTTAAAATATTATACAACCTATTTATTGATGACTATCGCAGTTGTAAAAAAAATCAATCCTACGAAAACTTACCTCCTAATGAAACTTGTTTTATCCAATCTGAGGCCCCTTTTTCCCAAAAAACGGCTGAAAGTAGCGTTGTTTATATCGGTGTGGATTTGCAGTCAGCGCTAAGCGAGCTGAGCTGTGAATCTCGAGCACTGTTTTTGATGGTTAGCTTGGAAGGGTTTAGCTATCGGCAAATAAGCAAAATTTTTAACATACCTCAAGGGACTGTGATGTCCAGGTTATCTAGAATAAGAGCGCAGCTGAGGCTGTATTTAATTGATTATCAAGATGAACAGCAAGGGGACTCTCAAAGGCGGCCTGAATTGAAAAGTGATAGTGAAGACTTGTTATGAAAAAAGATAAATCAGAGTTGTTAAGTGCTTTTTTAGATAGTGAGCTTAATCGTGAGCAGATGGAGGAAGTACGCAGTTGCTTGGTTAAAGATAGTGATGCGCAGGATATGTTAAAAGACTATCAGTGGCAGAGAGAGCAATTGCACAGAGTTTATGACCCCGTGATAGAGCAGCCTGTACCTAACTATTTGCAGACTAAAAGAGCAGGGGGGCTTCCCGCTTGGGGGCAAGTTGCCGCGGGAGTGATGATCTTTATATTAGGGTTTGCAAGTGCGTGGCAATTTAAATCCAGTGACATTGATTTTAGTAGTACACAGGCAAAAGTTCGCGGTGCATTAAATGCTCATGAACTCTATACAAAAGAGCGGCTGCATGTCGTTGAGGTGAAATCTGATGTAAAGCACTTAATGCCTTGGTTGTCTGCTCGTGTCGGTAGAAAGCTAATTGCGCCTGAGTATGAAGGGCTGGGATATGTCTTTTTAGGAGGGCGGTTGTTGACGGAGGGAGCTATTCCAGCCGCTTTGTTGATTTACCAAGACGGACTGGGCAATAAAGTGAGTTTGTATATCTCCAATAGTGCTTATGATGCTGAGGGGGCATCTTACAAAAAAGATCAGTTAAACAGTTTCATCTGGAGAAATAAGCAATCTACTTTTATTTTGGTTGGAGAGTTAGCGGTGGATAAACTAAAAAATTTAGCAACAATGACTAATCATCAAGTTCAGCACCTATAAGGAATCACTCTGGTTATTAGCCTAATCCATTTTGATTTAAATTCGAATGTATAGTAAAGATGGCGCTGTCATCTTGCGCTGCCTTGCTATCTACGAATATCTCTTAGCGGTTGGAAAGTTTTAGTGTTTCAGATAATGATATCCGTCGCTGACGTTGAGAGTGCTTTTAAGGTTGCTTAACCTACTGTGCCCACTCATCTTCAACGGGACCTTAGGCGTCGCTCAAGGTATTGCCAATATTTTCATGACTGTAATACTTTGCTTGAGCTAAATTTTATTATTTGCTCGATAACTTATGATCCATGTAAAAAATCCGCCAATACTCCAGATGTATAATAAATAACCACAAAGTTTGTGTTGTTGAGTGGTTAGTAATCAATAAATGCCAATAAAGTGGTTTTTGTAGGCCGTTACAAAGAAATAATTAAAATTGTGAATTAATCTATTGACTCCTGCTGATAAATCGATAAACTCTGCGCCCATCTTCTGGAGGGGTGGCTGAGTGGCCGAAAGCACTGGTCTTGAAAACCAGCGAGTCGAGAGGCTCCCAGGGTTCGAATCCCTGCCCCTCCGCCATTAACTGTTTTACCAGCAGTCAATGTTTAGAAGATATAGAGTTCCTCGATAGCTCAGTTGGTAGAGCAGTAGACTGTTAATCTATTGGTCGTAGGTTCAAGTCCTACTCGAGGAGCCAGTTTTTGAAGGGGCCGTTAGCTCAGTTGGTAGAGCAGTTGGCTTTTAACCAATTGGTCGTAGGTTCGAATCCTACACGGCCCACCACTTCAAGAACACACTATCAGACAAGGGCCGTTAGCTCAGTTGGTAGAGCAGTTGGCTTTTAACCAATTGGTCGTAGGTTCGAATCCTACACGGCCCACCACTGTCTGGTGCTAGTTTCACTAACAATAGTGATACTCAAGGTTTTATTGTTTAATCGCACAATTAAATAATAAATGAGTTGACACTAAGTTGAAATTAGATAAAATGTGCGTCCAACTTCGGAGGGGTGGCTGAGTGGCCGAAAGCACTGGTCTTGAAAACCAGCGATTCGTGAGGATCCCAGGGTTCGAATCCCTGCCCCTCCGCCATTTACTATAAATGGTCTGATGTTGGATTGTGATGTATGTAGTTCCTCGATAGCTCAGTTGGTAGAGCAGTAGACTGTTAATCTATTGGTCGTAGGTTCAAGTCCTACTCGAGGAGCCAGTTTTACCGGAAGGGCCGTTAGCTCAGTTGGTAGAGCAGTTGGCTTTTAACCAATTGGTCGTAGGTTCGAATCCTACACGGCCCACCACTTTCGGTGGATTATCTCTTCCCTTTCAATCCCTAAGATATTCAATTTTTAATATTTCTAAATAGCTGATGCTGCCATCGGGCTTGTGAAGTTCTATTTCATCGCCAACACTTTTTTTGAATAATGCTTTTGCCAGTGGTGAATCCATGCTCACCAATGTGCCGGAGTGGTCTATTTCGTCGGGGCCAATGATTCTAATTGTTTTGCTCTGATCGTTTTCATCTAAAAGTGTTACCCAAGCGCCAAAAACAATAATGTCAGTGTTTGCCGGTAGGTTTTCAACGACAGTGATGTCCTCCAGTCGCTTGGCTAAGAAGCGAACTCTGCGATCAATCTCTCGCAGTTGTCGCTTGCCTTCAGTGTATTCTGCGTTGTCTGATCTGTCCCCTTGGGCGGCTGCTTCTTGAACGGCTTGTGTTACTTGCGGTCGCTTTATTTTCCATAGAGTGCGCAGTTCGCTGTTGAGGGTATTAAAACCTTTGCGAGTAATATATTTAGAGCTTGGTGCAGCTGGTGGACGCCATCTTCCCATGTTTAAAATTAATCCTTGTGAGCTGTTGTCTGTTTTTTATTAAAAGATAGTAAAGTTATTTGCTGGGGTGCCGATATTGAATTAATTACAGCGTCACTTTACAATCAAAAATGCGCTTTACAAGTGATGATAAGTGAAAAGAGAGAGCTATGCACAGCGACAGAATTCAATTAGAGCGAATTGAGACCTACACTGCGAGTTTGCCTAGTGCTATTCAAGGCGCTAATGGTGCACAGTTTGCAATGTTGCTCTCAATGATTACTGCCAATCAAGATATGGCGCCTAGTTTTCAGTTACCTGCAGTTGCTCAAGAGCAAACTGTTGCGGTGCAAACTCCTTATCCAACAGAGGTTGAAGTTAACAAACCACAATTAGTAGAGCGGTTGAATGACGCTGTACACCAGTTGCGCTTCGGTGACTTTGCCTATGTGAACTCATTTATCGAAACAATGGCTGAGACGGTACGTCCAAGCCAGTCAGCGGTTGACCAGTTTGAAAAAATCGCTTTAATGTCCTCTGGAAAATTAATGTTAGATCACATCAATATAGCTAGGGGGTCGGTCGATATAGCGGCTTAAGTCAGTCGTTACCCTTGCCAGTTGATGAGTTCACACTCACCGTTTTCTATTCTCCACCACTGTTCTTCTTCTATGCTCGCATCGCTGTCTTCAGACCAGCTTTCTTTAATGCAGCGAATTTGTGTATCCATTCCTTTTGCCGCATCTTTAGCGCAATCTAAATCTGTTATCCAAGGTGTGTTATTTGTTTTAAGCCATAGACTGCTCCAGGCTTTTCCAGACACTTTTTGTTGCAAGACAGCTTCTAACTGTCCCTGTGGGAAAGTGAGGGTCAACTGTATGCTAGAGGGCGATGAATTGATTGTTTCAGTGCGCTCTGCTTGGCTAGAGATCCAGTCCAGCACTTGCTCTACAGAGCGATTTTTTATGTATATTTCAAGGTCTGGATGGCGAGTGTCTGGCATGTTGTTTCCGATATAATTGAATAGCGTTGAAATTATCCTAGATTCAGCGATTGAGCGCGCAAACACAGTGTGATGGTGTGTTTGTATGGGTGATTCATCAGCTGAATTTAGGATTATACAAGTTAGACATAGGTTTAGGTAATTATATGCGATCATTAGTGGTTATTGTTGTGTCGCACCAGTATTGCGCGTTTGATTAGGGCTTTATTATTCGCGCAAGACTAAAACGTTCGACTTCTCTTCTGCTAATGCTACTATGCCTTTTTATATATTTCAGAGGCAAGACAATGCGTAAGGGTACATGGATTGGTAGCTTAGCAGTCGTGTTAGGGCTCGGTTATGTTGTGGGGGTGTTCGTCACGGCTGAGCAAGTGAAAACACAATATGAGCGTTATGTTGCAGCGCTCTCTGAAAATTACCGAGGTGTGGCTAAAATATCATCAACCACAGATGCATCTTTTTTCAGTGCTAACAATAAGCTGGTTATGGAGTTTCAAGATCTGCCGGAGACAGTGCTTAAATGGGCGAATACTAACCGGATCACTTTTGATATTAACTTCACTCATGGGTTTCTTGATAGTGATAGTGTTTTAACGATCGCTAAAGGGGAGTTGTTAGAGAAAATTAAATCCCATCAGCAGCTTCGTGAAAGAGAGCCTTTGCTAATCGCTTCCAATTTTTCATACGATTTGATAGCAAACAAAGTTAAAGTAGTGGGCTCGGTTGATTTAGATGGCTTAAAATACAGAGGGAACGGGGTTGAGCTGCATATAGGTCGTTCCACAGGTCCATACACAATGCTAGGAGATCGATTTGAGTTTAACTTAAGCTCTCAGGTTTCCCGTTTAAAAGTCGCGGATATAGAGTTTAAGATAGGCCAGTCATATTTTCAGCAACATGCTGTAGCTGTCAATGGTGACATAATAGCTGCTGGTATGGTCATAAATTCCGAGACCAAAATTAATATTGATAAGCTTGAATTTTTAGCGCCTACTGGCGAGTTATTGGTAGATAATTTAAAGCTGAATATGCTGCAGCATATAAAAGGTGACAGGGCGGCGCTAAGTGCAAATTACCAAGCTCAGTTGCTGCGTACTAACAACGGTCAGGATCAGTATCAGTTCGATAATCCTGAAATCGATATGATGATCGATTTAGATTTGGCAGCGCTGATTGATTTTGTCAAAGGGTTGAAAGACTTGCAGCAATCAGGGGCCGCAAATCTAGAAAATCCAATAGCAATATTGCCTCTACTTAATGGTATTGCTGGAAAGGGTATGGGATTGGATATAAATCGATTATCGCTCTCATATGCAGGTGAAGCTCTAGAGGGGAAAGCTCAGCTCAAATTAGCGCCTTTTGCCATCGAAGAATTCATGCAAAACCATCGAGGAGTTATACAAAAAGTGGACTTGAAGGCCAGCTTGGTAATGCCGAAAAAATTGTTAGCGGTGTTTCCAGGTTTTGATCCCCAACAATTAGGTTTTGCAATTGCCATGGGGTTTATAATAGAAGAAATAGATTTGTTTCGGTTTGATTTAACGGCTAAAGAGGGGAAAATTGAACTTAATGGTAATCCATTACCTGGCTTGTAATGAAAAGCGCTCAGTGGTTGCTGAGCGCCTCGTTAACTGCCAATCTAATTATTGGAAGAGGTCGTTTTTTTACTGCTGTCGGATGTTTTCTTAGTTGTTTTTGTTGTTACAGGTTGTTTTTCATCAGCCTTTTTTTTAAGTGTAGTGCTGGTTTTTGATTTGATCTTTTTAGTTGGCTTGGTGCGGCAATAAGCTTTAATAGTCACGCCGTCTTTTCTTTTGTAAGCTTTTATCCAATTGCAGCTATTAGTTTGGGCGCAAACTGTTTCCTTTTCTCCTTTGCAGAGATTGGCGGCATTGCTAGTAGTGCTTAGCGTAAAAACGATGGTTATTGATAGCAAGGTTTGGGCTATCGTCATTTTGGTTGTCATAGAGCCTCCTGGGAGGTTTGATCAATAGATGTGGTAAAACAGACAAATTTACCGGGCGATACTAATTAGTTGAGACTTCTATGCAAGGTAGCGAGCGATATTCAGACAAAGCTAGATCGTAGATATTGCACAGTTAATATTTCCTTTGTTGGTCATGCTTAGGTAAGTATTTTCTTGTCAGGGCGCGCATAGCCTAGATTTATTATCTGAGATGTCTAGTCTCTAGCTAAATGATCGTTATTGCATCGATTTATAGCACTCTGTCACGGTGTGCAGTCGTAATGCTGAGGTCTTTAATTAGTATGAAAAAGTATATAGCAAGCTGCATAGCAAGGCTAGAAATATTCATTTTCAGTTAAGTTTATGAGTGGTCTGTGTTTGTAAAAGATCTGGATTGATAGAAGTTTAATCTCGCAAGAGGTTTTTATTAAGTGTCTAAAACACGGGTAATTGTTGGGAATTGTAAATTGAAA
>Ga0105357_10000186_pt1 | contig 31038 bp, 48 predicted proteins | sample GOMGulsemesocosm_4_FD_83660 | JGI IMG/M metagenome (GOLD analysis project Ga0105357, IMG submission 83660) | Methane-oxidizing microbial communities from mesocosms in the Gulf of Mexico - GOM15B Gulf of Mexico | ecosystem: Environmental > Aquatic > Marine > Cold seeps | place: USA: Gulf of...
AACATAAGAAGGAAAACCACCTAGGAGAATCGCCTCTTCGTCAAGGATATTCTGTGAATGTAAAAGATGGAGAAACAAATGAAACTGTTTTTGCATCTAATGTCTTATTGTTTAATGGTGCTCCTTTTCTTGTGGAAAATGAACCTTTTTATGGAATATGGGGAGATTATTATATTAAGGGATTAGAAGAACAATATTATATAGATAATCCAACTGCTACAGCAGAAGAATACAATACCTATAAAGCAGCATATATAAATAAAGATGGAATTACTAGAGAAGTTAATGGTGCTCCAATATACTATACAACTTCATTTATCTACGATGATTCAAATATTATTGTATTTGAGGATGGACTAGAGCGTTTTAGAATTCCTTTATCATCAGGAAGAGTGCTTAATGTAGAAATTTCTTTCCCTCCAACTGAAACAATAACTGATGAAAATGCACCTACTGAAAGTAAATACACACACATCTATGGTTCTTCTTTATATCTTCACAAGTGGGATAGATATTATAATAATACAAATCTTATAAGTGAAATATCAGAATTAAATACAAGTTTGACAGCACTTACTAGTTCGACTGCAAATGAACAATTTTCATTAAACAATAAAATTTTAGAAGAGACACAAGAAAGACTAAATCAAGATGCACTTTTAGATTTAAAAGTTACAGATGAAGAAACTAAAAGAATAAATGCCTTATCTGCTTTACAAGTTGAATATAAAAACTATCAAGACATTGTATTAAAAGCACTAGCAGATGAAATAATAACAGCAGAAGAACAAGCTTTAATAAGTGTTGCTTGGGATAATGTTCAGCTAACTAAAAACCAATTTACTAACCTTCAGACAAATATTAATACTTTAGATGAAAAAGTAAATCAACTTACAACAGTTGAAAGTATAAGTTGGCAAACAGAAGTTCAAAATGCAATCAATAATGACTTAACAACTATTGATGGTGGAAAGATTGTAGCGGTTGAAGCTTTAGTTGAAAAGCTAAATGTTTTAGGTGGGATAATCGCAGATAGTTTAAATGCAAATGCAATAATAAGTAATACGATTGATGGCTCAATTATTAATGGTGCTAGAATTAATGGTTCTGTTATTAGTACTTCTTACTTAGATTTAGATGGAGAATTACAGGTATTAACTAATTATCATATCTCTGTAGCCACTTACAATGGTAATCCTAGTTTATATAGTGATTCAGTATACATATCAGCAGACAATGAGTACCGAATTCCATCTATATCTATAGTTAGAGAAACAACAATATCAAAAAATATGAGTGTAGGTGCATGGTTATATGGAAAAATCAGAGCTTACAATGTTGCAAATGCAGGTCATAATGCAAAAGCAGTAAGAATTAATCCAACTATTGATATTTCAACTACATTCAATATTTTAAGCACAAAAGTTACATTAAATAATCGTTCAGCACCAACAGGAAGCAGTAGTTTTAGAGTTTATGTGGGGAGTTCATATTTTACTGTTACACAAGGATTAAGCGGTGCGTACATGAATAATTATGGTGATGATAGTAATAAATGGTCTAATGTTGAGTCGGGAAGTGTTGTTGTTAATGGGTATACAATGGCGAATGACCTACGAGCTAATTCACATACAGACAAGGAAAGCACTTTATCAACAGTATCAAATTCTGCAACTTACTCTTTCACTTTCAACGGAGTGTCTTTTACTGCATCATTCTTAATGTACAGCACAGGAGTAATGATTTTATACATAAAAGTAAATGCAGGTTCATACCCTCTTGCTAGTAACTTCACGAGTAGTTATCTGTTCAGAACTTATTGTAGTAGTCTTGCCGGAAATATAACGCACAACACAAAAAGTTCGTTAATCAGTTCAAGTGTCACAATTAATAACATGATTTAAAAGGATAAAAATGGAATCAAGAAATATAGACCTATCATCTTCGGTATGGTACAAAGTAACAAACGATGAAAAGGAAAATTATCTTCTTCAAGCAACAGGAAGTACTTTTTTTGTTTTAGTTAAAACGAGTCCAACTATTCCAACAGATGAGGATGGAGTTCATATTCTGAGCTACATGGATTGTTTAAATCATATGATTTTACCAGGAATAATTTGGGTCAAGGCGAAGAATGGTCCTTCAAGTATTAGTTTATCTAAGATTTGGAGTACTTGATGCTTAAAATAAATGGTAAACCAATGATATTAAACAGCACAATTCTTAACTTTAATTTATTAAAACCAAACAATATTATTGTTCTTCAAAACAATAAAGTGATAGTAACAAATAATAACAAAATCATAATAGTAGGAGGTTAATAGAGTGGAAGCTTTTATTACATTTTTTAGTAAAAACTTTTTTCTGATTGCATGGATATCAGCACTATCAGTATTGGGTGCAATAACTTCATATATCAGAAAAGTGAAGTCAGGGAAAATAACTAGGTTTTCTATATCTGAACTAATAGGGGATATTGCAATCTCATTCTTTTTGGGTGTGATTACTTTTTTGTTATGTAAAGGATCAGGATTGGATCAATATTTAACAGCAGGATTAGTTGGTTTAGTTTCCCATATGGGAACTAGAGGAATTGTAATGATAGAAGATTTTATACCAAAAGCTATAAACAAATGGCTTGGATTTAAATAAATTTAATAGGAGTAAATATGATAACAACAAACAAAGTAGTAAACACAACATGGACGCAAATAGATGGAGATAGATTTTCTAACCCCACAAACAATATATACGAATACGCAGTTGGTTCAACACCTCCTGATGAAACAATGTCAGGTCATCCTCTCTTGCCTTATAAAGGAGTAACAAGAGAAGAGTTTGATGCTAATGATCTCTTTTATTTTAGAGGTGCAACAAAAGGAGTTGTTGCAGTAACAAAATAATGTTTACTCAATTTAAACGCTTTGATACTTTTAAAGCTTTCAAAAGTGGAAGAGCTTGGGTATTTAAAAAGGTAGCTGTAACAAACAATAATAAATTGATTGTTACAAACAACAATAAAATTATAATAATGAAAGGTAGAAAATGACAAATGAAAGATTAGGTGAACTAGAAGAATTTCCTGTTGATTTAACAGATATACAATTTGATGCTGCTGTTCAAAAAGCACATGCTTTAAAACCAGCAGCAGAAATTAATGAAACAGTAAACAATCAAGTTAATTTAGAATCAATGATACTAGCAAACACAAATATGCAATCTTATGCAGTAGCAGATGTGCTTTATGATTTTGATGGTTTTGCTTTAACAAATGCAGATGGAACAAGAGAGTTTAAAAATAAAGCTTTACATTCTGATACACCAAACGGCAAACTATTTAGTGGTAATCCTTTGGATTTTCAAGGGAGTCAGTATATTAAATTAAACTCTTTTACATTGACAGAGTCAAAAATGACTATTTTTCATAGTGGTATTTTTAATTCAGTTGGAAATCAACATATAATAAATTTAAATTATGCACCAGTAATCATGAATATAGGTAGCAATCTTGTTGTGTATATAGATGATACTAGTCATGTAATCTGTTCTCTTAATGATGGTGATTATTATCAAATGGTAACTATCATAAATGGTACAGAATTAAAGTCTTTTGTCATTGCTAATAATATAATACATACTTTTCTTGGTACTTGTACTGAAATTTCTACTAATAGAAATTCTCACGCAATAGGGGCAACATTTGCAGGTTCATCATTTTCGGATACACAACTAACAGATGTTGGTATTATTGATGGAAGAATTACAGAAGATGAAGCAAAAAGATACTTTGCTGAACCCGAAAAATTTGTTACAGACTATGGAACAAAACCTGAATTAAAAGGTGAATTTGTTACAGATTTTAGTGGAGATAGTGATTACATTTCTAATATGTGTGAGCATACGATTGGTGCTAAAAATGCAGATATAGATGGTATTGAAAAATATACAAATGGCATAGGAAACATTGTATCAGTTGATGAAAATAATATCTGTCATATCCATTGTGAAACTCCTACTGCGAACCCATGGGAACCGTTTTGCGGCGGAGAGGTATTAAACCCAACAGCTGGGGAACTTTATTACGTAAAAGCGACAATAAAAGTAACTTCAGGAACTCTTCATCTTAGACAATGGGAAATTGGGGATGAGAATTTAGAAGATAGTAATGTTTATTATAATGAAGAGTTAGGAATCGGGACGTATATTAAAGAAATAATTGCTAATTTTCGTTCTAATGGTAAAAATAGGATTCTTTTTGATGGAACACTTCAATCTGATTTTGATGCAAATGTAGAATATGAATATTACAAACTTGAAGGAGTTCATCAAATACAAGGCTATAACGATACAAATAGAAGTAACTTTATTGAAGATGCAAAAGGTTATCAACATCTTTTAGTAAAAAGAAATGATATAGGATTTACTACTGGATTATCAAAAGATATTCAAGCTGATGGGATAGGTTATCTTGATGCAGAAATTACACGTAATTTAAAAGAAGCTCAAACAATTACAATAGCAGTTGAACAGATTGACAATCAGGTAGGATATACAGGATGTGCGGATAGCTTAAGTTCAAGACTTGCATTTGGTTTTCATACGGAAAGTTTTATTGCAGTTCACTTGGGAAATGTTTATCCCACTTTTCCAAATATAAGAACAGATAATATCGCAATTGTTAGTATTGTTTTAAATGGAAGAATAGGAGAGTCAAAAGTCGTAGTCAATGGAGAGGATAAGGGTTTAATGGGAGAAACTGCTTTCGATGCAGTTGTTTCAAAATTTTATCTAGGTTCACAAGGCGATACAAAAAGAACTGAAATTGGAGTTAAATATTTCAATATTGCTAAATACGATATGAGTATTCAAGAAGTTCAAAATCTTCATAAATTAATTGATAAAAAACTAGGAGTACTATAATGAGAATAATACCAAATAACTATATAGAAGTAGATGTAAAGTTTGCTAGTCTACCAATCAATCTAAAGAAAATGTTAGATGAGGAAGAAAACCCTTCTTCACCTATTGATTATACAAAAAGAACAAATGGTGTATTAATTTACAATCACGATAAATCAAGAGTTATGATGCCTTTTGAGATGTCTTTTGATGATGGAGATTATGAAGGACTTGCAAGTGCTATTTCTAATCCTGATTTAAAAGCTCTATTTGATGGAGTACAACCAATTTTATTAAAGAATGATTTAGTAAATACTGATGCACACGTTGTAAGAGTTCTTAATTATTCAAAGAAAATTGAACTGATGAAAGTTAATGATAATTGGAACAAAGTTGCAGAGATAGAGTAATGGAATTTGTTCTAGTTTCTTTAATATCACTAGGAGTTTTATTCTTGGTGCTATTACTTTTGATATGTATAATACTATACAAAAAGCATGGACGAAAATTAACAATGACTTATGTAGATGAAAGCAATGATGGCAAAACAATTCTTGATGATGCACATGAGATTGTTGATAATTATGAAAAAGCAGTAGAAGATAGGAAAAGAGTTTATGGATAAATCAATTGATTTAGAAAAAGTTGAAGCAGTATTTACTCCAAAAGGTAATCTCTATGAAACTTTTGTAGATTGCAGATATAAAGACGTAGAGATACCTAAAGGAACCCTTACTGATGGAATAACTGCAAAAAAGATAAAGATAATCTATCTGTTCATAAATAAATATGATCCAAGAGTAATGACAGCTGTTCTTGTTCATGATGTTTTATGTGAACGTGGAGAGTATGAAAAAGCAGATAGGTATTTTAAAGAAAGACTTCCAGAGATTTGGCAAAAAACTTACATGGTAAAAGCAGTTAAAAGATATCACGATATTAAAGGATTTGAAAATGTTTAATAGTTTATTTAAAGGATTTAAAACAAAAATATATGCCTTGATAGGAGTTATATTTATTGGGCTTTTAGCAGCTTTAAAATGGAAGAATAGTTCAATTAAAGAAAAAGAAGAAAAGATTGTTGAGTTGAAAAATCATATTAAAGTTAGCAAAAAACTTGCTGATGAAAATATGAAAGTTAAAGAGTTTAATGCAAGACAAGAACTCAAAAAAGAACAAATAGATGCAGATATAAAAGAACATAATAAAAAGGTTGAAAAAGATGTTAAAGACACTACTCCTAGTAATCGCACTATTACTGTTTAGTGGATGTACTCCAAAAATAGAATATGTATATTTAACACCTGAAAAACATACTTTTTCTATTCCAACTAAAGTAGATCCTATAACAGTAGATGTAAAAGAAAATGAACTTGTAGAAATAGAAAAAGAATCAGTTGTTGTAGAAGTTGCAACCTACACCAGGTATATAAAGTTACTAAGAGCAAAAATTGAAAACTTAGTTTCTCAAATTGAAGATTATAGAAAGGAAAAATAATGGCAAATATAGACAAATCAATGGACCTACTTGCAAACTTAGAACATAGTGGTAGAGAGGATAAAGTTCTTCATAAAAACAAACATGAAAATGGTTTGACTTTTTGGGGAATATATGAAAGTATGCATCCAGACTGGAAAGGTTGGGGTGCTGTTAAATCTTGCATGGCTTTATATCCTGATATTAGAACAGTATCAAAAGTACTATACGATACAGGATGGCTTTATGGTTTAGTTATTGATTTCTATAGAAAAGAATTTTGGGATAAGATGAAACTTAGCCAGGTTAAATCTCAAAAGATTGCAGATGAGATGTTTATCTTTGGTGTAAATGTTCATTGGAAAGTAGCAGCTATTAAAGCTCAAAAATTAGTTGGTGCTAGTTCAGATGGTTTTATCGGAAATGAATCACTTAGATTGCTGAACTCTTATGATGTAGATAAATTTGATATAGAGTTTGATGAAGTTGAAAAGAAATATTATGATGCAATTATAAAAAATAAACCTTATTTAGCTATTAATAAAAAAGGTTGGTACAATAGAGCAGATGCTGTTTAGTAAATAATAAAGTATTTATTTACCTACAAATAACCTACAAACATAAAAAAAGGGAAGAAGCCTTTAAACTCCTTCCCTTTCGATTTTATCGAGTGTAAAGCTTACGCTTCTACAGAAACTTCAACAGCTGTTGATTCCCAGATACCATGTTTAGTACAGTAACCGTGAGCAGTTAAGTTTAATTTTTTACCAGTTGGAATAATAGTAAATGTTGTAGTATTGTGTGCTTTAACATTTCCTAAAGTTCCTGGAACATAAGTAGCTTGTACTAATTTTACATCACCATTAAATAATGTAATTGATTCAATAAAGTGATCAAAGTCATCTGGATGAGTATATTCTTTACCCATTTTAACAGTTACTTCAAATGGCTCACCTTGTTTTGCAGTTGCAGCACAATGAATAAATGGCGAATGTCTATCAATTAAATCTTTCTTCGCTTCTCTTTCAACAGTATCAATATCAACGTATTTGTTAATCTTTGGCATATTTTCTCCTAAGTTTTTAAATTAATTTTATTATACAATAATTATTCTGAAATTAAATAGGATAAAATATATCCCATATTAAAAATTATCATTTGAAAATGGATATGTGTATATTTTGCTCATATTTGGTATAATCCCGTATGAATAAAGAAGAGTATTTTATTAAACAATTTTCAAATAGTAAATTTATAGGTGATGATGGTGCTGTTATAGGCTCACACGTTTATTCTATGGACGCATTTTTTGAAAATGTTCACTTTAAAACACAATGGTTTACGCTAAAACAAATAGCTTATAAATCAATGATAATTAATATCTCGGATGCAATAGTTATGAATGCCATTCCTAAATACGCATTATTAAGTGTAGCAATTCCAAGTTTTTATACAAAAAAAGAGTTAAAAGAACTTTCAAAGGGTTTTAAAAAAGCGGCAAAAGAATTTAATATTGAAATAATAGGTGGAGATACAATCTCCAATAACAAGCTTGATATCTCTATTACAATCATTTCAGAAACCTTAAATCCAATACTTCGTTCAAGTGCAAAAAAAGGTGATTTATTTTGTTATACAGGAACACTTGGAACTTGTAAAAATGATTTAGTTAAATTGTTTTCTGATAAGAAAATAAGTAAAAAATCAAAGTTTATAAAACCAAAACTAAATGCAGATTTTTTTTATGAAGCATCTTCTTATATAACTTCAGCACTTGATATTTCAGATGGACTTTTCTTTGAGTTACAAAGAGTTTCAAAAGCTAGTAAAATTGGATTTGAGTTTTTTGAGCAAATTCAAGAAGATGTTGGAACTTCTGGCGAAGAGTATGAAATACTTTTTTCTTTTAATAAAAAGCATTTGAAAAAAGTTGAAAAAATAGCAAAGAAACATAAAGTAAAGTTAAATATATTTGCCAAAGCTATTAAAGGTAAATATGAAACTAAGAGTAAAAATCACCACTTTTAAAATATAAAAAACCAAGGACATATATTGAAGCAATTACAAAGATACTTAAATCACTCAAACATAGATGTACTATTTAAACAAAATAAAGATGATTTTGTCGTAACAGAAGTACCATTATACGAATTTTCAGGTGAGGGTGAACATCTTATATTAAAAATAAGAAAAAAAGATTTAGCAACTTGGGATGCACTAGAAATAATTGCTAAGTTTGTTGGTTGTAAAAGTAGAGATATTGGATATGCAGGATTAAAAGATAAAAATGCAATGACAGTTCAAACTATTTCTATTCATAAACAATATGAAGAAAAATTAAAAACATTTAACCATGCTAATATCAAAATTTTAGAAACTACATACCACAACAATAAAATCAAAGTAGGGCATTTAAAAGGGAATAAATTCTTTGTTAGATTAAAAAGAGTTAATGTTATTGATTCTAGAAAAATTGATCATGCGCTTAGAAGTATTGTAACTTTAGGAATGCCAAATTATTTTGGATTTCAAAGATTTGGAATTGATGGTGATAATTATAAAAAAGGTAAAGCTATTATTGCTGGAGAATTAAAAGAAAAGAGAAGAAACTTAAAACAAATGTATATTAATGCTTACCAATCTTATCTGTTTAATAACTGGCTTTCAAAAAGAATTGAAATTTCAAAATTAGTTGAAACTTTTGAACCTAAAGAAATATTTGAACGAATAAATCTTCCTCTTGATGTTGTAAAAAGAATGAAGAAACAAAAACACCCATTAAAATTAATGACTGGTGATTTATTGTCTCATTATCCTTTTGGAAAGATATTTACAATTGAAGATTTAGAAACTGAATCCGATAAGTTTTATGATAGAGATAGAGTTCCTACTGGCTTATTATCTGGTAAAAGAGTGAAGCATTCTATTGACCTAGCTTATGAGATTGAAAAAGAGTTTGAAGCTCCAACTGGAGAAGATGGTGCTAGAAGATTTGCTTGGGTTTTTCCAGAAGATGTTGAGAGTAATTATAAAGAAGATAAGAATTGGATGGAATTAAAGTTTACTTTACCAAAAGGTTGTTACGCAACTGAATTAATTGCAGAAATAATTCATTAGAAATTTATTAATAATTTTAAAATAATGTCTTTTAGTTAAGTTTAAATAAGTTAAACTATCTAATAAATTACTTATTAAAGGAAATATATGCAGTATGAAGAGTTAATTGCTGAATTATGTGAGGTAATAAAAGAATCAGAAAATAATGCATTATCTATATATAATAACTTAGAATTTATTAATGATAAAGTAAATAATTTATCAATCTTAGGTAGTGAAAAAGAGAAGATAAACTCTAAGGTTTCTGAATCATTAGGTTTATTACAACATCAGGACTTGCATAGACAAAAGATTGAAAGAGTAGTAAACTTTGTATGTGAGCATAACGATATTGATAAAACAAAATATGGTTTTGCAGCAAGTGCTAAAAATATTGATTCTTCGGATGATATTTTAAATGATGACGAGTTAGAAGCACTTATAAAACAAATGCAATCATAATTTGTTTAGTCAGAAAAGAAAAGAAGTTGACACTTCTTTTTTTCTTTGAATTACTTACTTTTTGCAAGCATCTTTTTTTACCTTATTAAGATTACCAAATATTCTAAGGGTATTTATTTCTACTTCTTTTGCTTTTTGATTTAAACTATCATTACTCTCTTTCTTTGCATTTGCATCAACTAATGATTGTAAATCTTTATGGAATTGTTTATTTAAGTTATCAATAGTATTCATTGTTTCGATATCTATTTTTTTACCAGAGTTCATATGTGCATTTGCCCATATATCTAAACTTGTATTTTCTTTTACTTTCCATGATGTATAAGTTCCAAGTTGTGAGTAAACTTCATCTTTAGTATTTAATAAATCAACTTTTATTTGTGCTGTATCATAAACTAAGTCAACATCACAAACTTTTTTAAGTGAATCTTCTATAAATGAAGCTCTCGATGCAGCTGTTACAAGTGAATTCGACATTTGGGAAATATTACTTGCCATATCTGAAATTTCATCTGCAACTTGTGCATTTCTCTGTGTTGCTTGATCAAGAGTATTAACTGCATCATTAATTTGAAGGATACCTCTTTCTTGTTCTTTCGAGGCATTAGCAACTTCTTCTATAAGGGTAATCGTATTAGATATATTTTCATTTAATTCATTATATCCTTCTATCATTTCTCCTGAGATAACTTTACCTTGCTTCGCTTTTGATGATGCTGCTTCAACGATATTTTTAATTTCTTTTGCAGCATCAGCTGATCTATTTGCAAGGTTTCGAACTTCAGCAGCAACTACTGCAAACCCTTTTCCTGCTTCACCAGCAGTTGCTGCTTCGACCGCTGCGTTTAATGAAAGGATATTTGTTTGAAATGCAATTTGATCAATAACTTCAATTGCTTCATTAATTGATGATACTTGTACATTAATTTCATCCATAGATGCAGCTGTTCTATTTGCTAATTCATGGCCAGATTTTGCAGAACTTGTAACATTCTGAGCTAACTCAGACATATTATATGATGATTGTGTATTTGCACTAATATTTGCAGTAATCTCTTCTAAAGTAGCAGCTGTTTCTTCAAGTGATGAAGCTTGTTGATTTGATGAAATTGATAAATTATTTGAAGCACTTGATAATATATCAGTATTTTTATTTAATGAATCACCAGTATTCATTATCATTGCTAAAATCTCAGAAGTATTATTTCCTACAAGTTTTATACCTGCAGTTAAAGAACCTAAATCTCCATAAATTCCATCATCATTTATTTTGTAGTCAAATTTTGATTCAGAATATTTTCTAAGTGTTTTATTAATATTGTCAAGAGTTGTTTTAGTGTTTCTAATCATTTCATTTAATTTATTTTTTAAATCTTCAACATGAGGATTTGATGCATTTTGCCCAACTTGATAAAGAAAAAATCCATTCCCAGCTTTTTCTAGAATATCACTTGCTTCTTCAATTACAAGTTCATCTTTTCTATAGCCTTCTCTTACTTTATCCATATATGAATTAAATAGTTTAGATACTTCTCCAATTTCATCTTGCGATCCAACATGTAAATTAATAGAAGGATCATTTGATTCTAGAAGATCCTCAAAACCATCTTTTAATTTGCCAATAGGATTTGTTGCTTTTTTAACAATAAAGAATATTAATGTAATAGTTAAAAGTCCTAGTAATGTAGAAATTATTGAAATATAAAGTACTAATTCTGAGATTTGACTATCTGCTTCATCAAGTGAAAATGTTAAATCCATTACACCAATTACATCACCTTCTTTTTGATTGCCATGACACATAAGACAATCTGGTGTTGCAATCATTGGCTTAATCATTCTCAAATTATGTCCAGAAGAATTTTGAGTTTCTAAAAGGGATGATTGTTTAGTATTAAATGCCTGTAATGTATCCTTATCATTTGTGAAAGTAGAATTAGATGGATACATTTCCATAAGTAGTTTACTTTTTGCAACAGTTAATTTCTTTACACCTTTAATAGTTCGAGCATCTTCTTCAGCTTTTTTTATTTGATCAGAATCTCCAGTATTCATTGCATTTCTAAGACTTTGAAACATAGCTGCATTTAACATTTCAAGATTCTCTTTTGTTTTTGAAATTGAATCTTCTGAAACTTTAGAAGTAGTCAATAAAACAATTGAAATACTACTAATAGTCATTAAAAAGAATAATGCAAAAATAATCTTATTACTAATCTTTTTTGTTATTAATTCTAACATAATACTAACCTTTTGTTTAAGTAGAATTATTATATAATTATATATATTTATAGAATATTAAATCAAACGATGAATTTAACAAAGAGTAGAATAAATGATAGTAGGCCTTATAGGTAAAGTAATAAAAAAAGATCCAACGTTATTAAATCTTAATGTTAATGGAATTATTTATGAAATATTTGTATCTTTAAATTGTAGTTCAAAAATTATTAGTGATGATGTAACTTTAGAAATAACACATATTATTAGAGAAGATTCCCAAACTTTATATGGCTTTTTAGATGTAAATGAAAAGAAGCTTTTTGATACTGTTATAAAAATAAATGGAGTTGGTCCAAAAGTTGCCTTAGCAATTTGCTCAACATTTACTCCTACTTCTTTTGCTCAAATCGTAAATGAAAATGATGTATCAATGTTAAAGAGAGTTCCAGGTATTGGCCCTAAAGGTGCTAGCCGTATTTTAGTAGAACTTTCTGGATCTATAATAGATTTAAATGTAGAAGAAGATGAAGGAATAAATAACTCGTCTTTATTAGAAGCTTCATTAGCACTAGAATCATTAGGATTTAAACAAGATATTTTATCTAAGATATTAAAAACTTGTGTTTCCACAACTACAAGTGACTTAGTAAAAGAAGCATTAAAAAAATTACAAAAATAGAATTAAGGGAAATTAATGAAAATAGCTATAGTTTTTGGTGGAGTTAGTTTTGAACATGAGATCTCAATTGTAAGTTCAATTGCGATGAAAGATGTTTTAAGTGATGAATTAGTTTATATATTTTTAGATGAAAATAGAGACTTTTATAATATTCCAACTAATGTGATTAAATCAAAATTATTTAGCTCAGGTGAGTATAAAAAATGTGATAAAGTTACAATTTCTAAAAATGGTTTTTCAAAAAAAGCTGGATTATTAGGAAAAGATAAAGCTATTGATTTTGACGTAGTTTTAAACCTTTCTCATGGTGGAGATGGCGAAGATGGAATTTTATCTTCAGTATTAGAATTTTTCAATATTCCTTTTATTGCTCCACGAACAGAAGCTTGTGTTGTTAGTTCAAATAAGTTTTTAACAAAAGGCTATGCATCATCTGTTAATGTAAAAACACTTGATTATAAATATTACACAAAAGATGATACTATTCTTGTAGATACTTTCCCAGTAATTATAAAACCTGTGAAACTGGGTTCTTCTATTGGTGTTTCAATAGTAAAAACACAAGAAGAACTAGAATACTCATTAGATGTAGCTTATGAATTTGATAATGCAATCATAATTGAACCCTTTATTTCTGGAGTTAAAGAATACAACTTAGCAGGTACAAAAGTAAATGGAGAATTTAAGTTTTCAATTATAGAAGAACCTCAAAAAACTGAGTTCTTAGATTTTGATAAAAAGTATTTAGATTTTTCAAGAACATCAAAAGCTGTAGAAGTTGATTTAGGAACTGAGCTAAATACAAAAGTAAAAGAAGCTTTTGAAAGAATTTATAACAATTTATTTGAAGGGTCAATAATTAGATGTGATTTCTTTGTAGTAGATAATGAAGTATATTTAAATGAGATAAATTCAATCCCAGGATCAATGGCAAATTATTTATTTGAAGATTTTAATTCATTATTTAAAAGTGTAGCTATAAGTCTTCCAAAGAAAAAACATATCCCAGTAACTTATGAATATGTAAATAAAATTCATGCTAGCAAGGGAAAATAAACTTGGCTTCAAAAAGTTTAATAGTTGATAATAAAGCATTTGATATTTCTTATGAAATAGTAAATGCTATGTGTAAAAAAGATATTGTATTTTTACATGGATGGGGTTCAAATAAAGATATTATGAAAAATGTCTTTTCTCCATTTTTGAAAAACTTTAGACACATTTATATTGATTTACCAGGGTTTGGTAAAAGTCCTAATGAATATGAACTTCATACTGAAGATTATGTGAAAATTACAGATGAGTTTTTAAGTCTTTTAAATTCTACAAAAGATGTAATCGCAGGACATTCTTATGGAGGGAAAGTTGCTACTTTATTAAATCCTAAAAATCTGGTACTTTTAAGCTCAGCTGGAATTTTAGAAGAGAAGTCTTTTAAAGTAAAAGTAAAAATTACAATTGCAAAATTCTTTAATGCTCTAGGTTTAAGTAAAATTACAAAGATATTTAGAAGTTCAGATGTAAATACAATGAATGAAGGTATGTATGCAACATTTAAAAATGTTGTAAATGAAGACTTTACAAAATCTTTCGAAAACTATAAAAATAATGCTTTGATTTTTTGGGGTGAAAAAGATACTGCTACATCATTAGAATCTGGAAAAAAAATTGCAACTTTAATTGCTTCATCAACTTTTATATCTTATGATGGAGATCATTACTTCTTTGCGAAAAATGCAAAAGATATCACTGAGAGAATAGAAAATGGAATACTTTAATTTATTTACACAAATTTTATTAATTATGAGTTTAGGTTATTACCTAATTACAAATTTACAATGGTATAACTATAAACTTGAACGTGTTGTTTTAAAACATCACAAATGGCAATGGCATATTACATATTTTATTACACCAATTGTACTTTTTTACTTAATCCCTGATTTATATTATTCAATTTATTTTTACGCATTATTTATGACAAGTTTTATAATCTGGAATAGAAAATTAGATCGCCCAGTTGTTTTAACTTCAAGAGTAAAAAGATTCTTATCAATTCTTTTATTTGCAACATTTGCAACTTCTGCTTTATGTTTGTCAAGTCCAACTTGCAATAATACTTTTGTATTTGTACCTTTAATTATTGCATATGCTGGATCTTTCGCCTTAGAAAAGATATTATTTATATCTTATAAACATAGAGGAAAGCAAAGAGTTCATAGTATTGCTGGCTTAAAAATTATCGCAATTACTGCTTCATATGGAAAAACATCTATTAAAAACTATTTACATCATGTGTTAAAGAATAAATATAAAACATATAAAACTCCAAGATCTATTAATACAATAGGTGGAATTGTTTTAGATGTAAATAGAGATATTCCTTTAGATACTCAAATATATATAGCAGAAGCAGGGGCAAGAGAAAAAGGCGATATTGAAGAAATTGCAATGTTCTTAGAACCACAAATTTGTGTGATAGGAAGTGTTGGTGAACAACATATTGAATACTTTAAAACTTTAGATAATATCATACATACAAAAATGGAATTACTAAAATCTCCTAGAATGCAAAAAGGTTTTGTTCACGAGAGTGTTCCTATTAAATCTTATGAAAGTATTACTAAATTCCCAAATAATTTACATATTACAAATAGTTCCTTAGAAGGTATTTGGTTTGATGTTGAAATTAATGGAATATTAGAACATTTTCATGCTCCAATTCTTGGAAGTTTCAATGCCATAAATTTAACTGCTGTTATTCTTGTTTCATATGAACTAGGAATGACTATAGATCAGATTAAATTAGCTTTAAAAAGCTTACCTCAAGTTGAACATAGATTACAACTTATAAAAGCTGGTGGAAAAGTTATTGTTGATGACTCTTTTAATGGTAACCTAGAAGGTATGTTAGAAGCTGTTAATATCTGTTCAACATATGAAGGACGAAAAGTAATAATAACTCCTGGTTTAGTTGAGTCAACAGATGAAGCAAATATTTTACTTGCAAAAGAAATAAATGAGAAATTTGACTATGTTATTTTAACTGGAAGTTTAAATACTCAATTATTAAGTGCTCATATTAATTCAGAAAAGGTATTTATTTTAAAAGATAAATCTTTAATGGAAACAACATTAGCAGAGCAGACAAGAGTAGGGGATTTAATCCTTTTTGCAAATGATGCACCAAACTTTATTTAGGATATAAAATGGAACACTTATATGCACCTTGGCGATATGAATATGTAAGTGAAGAAAAAATACAAGGATGTGTTTTTTGTCATATTTCTAAAAATTTAGATGATGAGAAATTACAAGTTCTTTTTCATGATGAATATTGTTATGTTGTTATGAATAAATTTCCATACTCTCCTGGCCATATGATGGTTATACCACATTTTCATACAGATAAAATAGAAGAACTTCCTGACGAATCTTGGTATCAGCTAAGTATTCGTGTGAGACAAGGTGTTAGCCTTCTAAAAGATGTTATGTCTTGTGAAGGTGTTAATATTGGTATGAACCTTGGAAAAGCTGCTGGTGCAGGTATTGAGCAACACGTTCATTATCATATGCTTCCTAGATGGTTAGGTGATACAAACTTTATAAGCTCAATTGGTGGGACGAGAGTATATCCTGCAAACTTCGATGATATATATTCAAAATTAAAAAATAACTCTTCCAAATATTTTATTTAATAAATACTTTTATTTATCAAAAGATTATACAAATAAATATCAAGATATTAAAAGTACTCAATGTAAAATAGATACTAAGTTAAATAAAGTTAGTCGTAAATTTCAATATAAATTTAAACTTTAAACTTATATCTTACTTAAAAGCATATCTAAAATGCTATAATCATCCTTTTAAAAAGGAAATAAAATGGCACTATTTCAATACTAAACCCCATTATACTTGACATCTAATCAAAAATAAGTTATAATCCGCGTCCATAAAAAGGGTTAGAGTGCGATTTATCGTATGTCTAACGAGTTCTTTAAAGGAAAAAAATGGAAAAAATTAGATTAAAGTTAAAAGCTTACGATCACAGAGTTTTAGACAGAAGTGTTGCTTCAATAGTTGAAGCTGTTAAGAGAACTGGTGCAGAGTTGAGAGGTCCAATACCTTTACCAACAAAGATCAGAAGATATACAGTTATCAAAGGTCCTCACGTTAATAAAAGTTCACGAGAGCAATTTGAAATCAGAGTTCATTCAAGAATGATTGATATTATAGCTGCTACTCCAGATACTGTAGATTCATTGATGAAACTAGACTTAGCTCCTGAAGTTGATGTTGAAGTTAGATCAATGGGTCAAGAATAAGAAAGGGTAATAAATGGAATTTATCGTAGAAAAAATTGGTATGAGTAGAACAGTTTCTGTTCCTGCTATTCCTGTTACACTTTTAAGAGTTCTTGATACTAAGGTATGTGAAGTGACTGACGGTGTAGCATTTGTTTCTTATGCATCTGGTAAAAAGATGAATAAGACAATTGAAGGTCAACAAAAGAAATTCGACTTATCTAAAGAGTTTAACAGATTTGCAACTTTAGAAGTAGCAAATACTGAAGCTGGTGATTTAGATGTAGCTGGTTTATCAGAAGCAAAAGTATTAAAATCAACTTTTAACAGTAAAGGTAGAGGTTTCTCTGGTGTTGTTAAAAGATGGAACTTTGCAGGTGGTAGAGCATCTCATGGTCATAGAATGGGTAGAAGAACTGGATCAATCGGTAATGCTGAGTGGCCAGGTAGAGTTCAACCAGGTAAGAAAATGCCAGGTCAATACGGAAATACAACTGTTAGTGTTAAAAATGAAGTAGTTTCATTTAATGCAGAAACTGGAATTTTAGTAGTTAAAGGTTCAGTTTCTGGAGCTAATGGTAGACTAGGTAAAGTAAAGGTTGCTAAATGAGTAATGCAATAGTATTAAATGACAAATTTGAAGCTAATGGTGATGTAGCATTACCAGCTAAGTTTGCTGAGATTAATTCTCACAACTTATACTTATATGCTAAATCATACTTAGCTGCTCAAAGAGCAAATACTGCTAGAGTTAAAAATAGATCAGAAGTTAGAGGTGGTGGTAGAAAACCTAAAGCTCAAAAAGGTTCTGGTGGAGCTAGATATGGTTCTATGAGATCACCTTTATTTGTTGGTGGGGGTCAAGTTTTTGGTCCAAGTAAAAGAAACTACGTACAAAAAATTAATAAGAAACAAAAAGCTTTAGCATTAAGTTTTGCTATAAATGCTCAAGCTGATAACGGTTCTTTATTTGTAACTGATTCAATTTCAATTGAATCTGGTAAAACTAAAGATGCACTTGTAATTTTAGCTAAATTAAACCAAAGAGATACTCTAGTTGTAGTTGATACAATTGATGAGAAAACATACTTAGCGTTTAGAAATGTTAAAAATTGTTACATGATTGAAAAGCAAGAAGTTAACGCTTATTTAATTGCAGCATACCATTCAGTACTAATTGAAAAATCAGTATTTGAATCATTAACAAAAGAGGCTTAAGATGGCAGATATAACAGATATTAAAGCAATATTATATACAGAAAAAACGATTGAGCTTCAAGAAAATGGTGTAATCGTTGTTCAAACTAGTCCAAGAATGACTAAAAATGGTTTAAAAGAAGTATTCAAAGAATATTTCGGTGTTACGCCATCAAAAGTTAATTCTTTAAGACAGAATGGAAAAGTTAAAAGATTTAAAGGGAAATTAGGTTCTAGACCAGATTTCAAAAAATTCTATGTAACATTACCAGAGGGCGCTGAAATAGCGAACCTTTCAGCTTAAGGGGATATGAATGGCAATTAAAAAATTTAGACCAATAACTCCTGCTAGAAGATTTATGTCTGTAATGGATACTTCTGATATTACTTCTAAACCAACAGTTAGATCTTTACTTGTAAGAGTTAAAGCTTCAGCTGGTAGAAATAATAACGGTAGAATTACGTCAAGACATAAAGAAGCAGGTGCTAAGAAATTATATAGAATTATTGATTTCAAAAGAAATAAATTCGGTGTTCAGGGAACAGTATCAACTATTGAGTACGACCCATATAGAAACTGTAGAATTTGTTTAATTACTTATGCTGATGGTGATAAAAGATATATTTTACAACCTTCTGGATTAAAAGTTGGAGATAAAGTTTCTGCTGCTGATTCTGGTTTAGATATCTTACCAGGAAATGTTATGAAATTAGTTAACATCCCAGTTGGAACAATGGTTCATAATATTGAATTAAAACCAGGTAAAGGTGGACAAATAGCTAGATCTGCTGGTGGATACGCTCAAATCATGGGTAGAGAAGACAAATATGTAATTATGAGACTTCCTTCAGGTGAAATGAGAAAAATTCTTTCTGTATGTCTTGCAACAATTGGTATTGTTGGAAACGAAGACTTCTCTAATATGGTTATTGGAAAAGCTGGTAGACAAAGACATTTAGGTAAGAGACCACAAACAAGAGGTTCTGCAATGAATCCAATTGATCACCCACATGGTGGTGGTGAAGGTAAGACTAACTCTGGAAGACATCCTGTTACTCCATGGGGTATGCCAACTAAAGGTTATAAAACTAGAAAGAAAAAAGCTAGTGATAAACTAATCATTTCAAGAAAAAAGAAGTAAGGGTTTAAAATGTCAAGATCAATAAAAAAAGGTCCATTTATAGACGCACACTTGTTAAAGAAAGTTATCAAAGCTAATGAAAGTAATGATAAAAAACCAATCAAAACTTGGTCAAGAAGATCTATGGTCTTACCTGATATGATTGGACTTACTTTTACTGTGCACAATGGAAGAAACTTTGTTCCTGTAAATGTTACAGAGAATCATGTTGGATATAAATTAGGTGAATTTGCACCTACTAGAACGTTTAAGGGCCATAAAGGTTCTGTTCAAAGAAAGGCGTAATTGATGGCAAGAGCAATATTAAAATTTATTAGACTTTCACCTACTAAAGCTAGATTAATCGCTAGAGAAGTTCAAGGTATGAACGCTGAGTATGCAATAGCATCTTTAGAATTCACTCCTAACAAAGCTGCTGGTATTATTTCTAAAGTTATCGCATCTGCTGTTGCAAATGCAGGTTTAGAACCAGAAAATGCAATTATTACATCTGCTAGAGTAGATAATGGTCCAGTACTTAAGAGATTTACTCCAAGAGCAAGAGGTTCTGCTTCACCAAAGCATAAACCAACTGCACACATTATGATTGAAGTTGCAGAAGCTACTAAAGGAGACAAGTAATGGGTCAAAAAGTTAATCCAATAGGTTTAAGATTAGGTATAAATAGAAACTGGGATTCTAGATGGTTCCCAAAATTTGCTAACATGCCTGCTAATGTAGCTGAAGATGACAAAATCAGAAAGTATATTAAAAAAGAGTTATACTATGCTGGTGTTGCTTCAACTATCGTTGAAAGAACTGCTAAAAAAATTAGAGTAACAATTGTTGCTGCAAGACCTGGTATCGTTATCGGTAAAAAAGGTGCAGACGTTGAGAAATTAAAAGCAAACTTAGCAAAATTAGTTGGAAAAGAAATTGCTGTAAATATTAAAGAAGAGAGAAAACCACAATTATCTGGTCAACTTTCAGCTGAAAATGTTGCACAACAATTAGAAAGAAGAGTTGCATTTAGAAGAGCTATGAAAAGAGTTATGCAAAATGCTCTTAAAGGTGGAGCTAAAGGTATTAAGGTTTCTGTTTCTGGAAGACTTGGAGCTGAAATGGCTAGAACTGAGTGGTATTTAGAAGGTAGAGTTCCTTTACATACATTAAGAGCTAGAATCGATTATGGTTTTGCTGAAGCTCATACAACTTATGGTTGTATTGGTATCAAAGTTTGGATTTTCAAAGGTGAGGTACTTGCTAAAGGTATTCCTGCTGAACAAAAAGAAGAAGAAAAACCAAAAAGAAGACCACAAAAGAGAAGAGGTAAATAATTATGTTAATGCCTAAAAGAACAAAATACAGAAAAATGATGAAAGGTCGAAACAGAGGTAAAGCTGCAAGAGGTAACTCTTTAGCTTACGGTGAGATCGGTCTTAAAGCTGTAGAACATGGTAGAATCGATTCTAGACAAATTGAAGCTTCAAGAGTTGCAATGACTAGAAAAGTAAAAAGACAAGCTAAAGTTTGGATTATGGTATTCCCTGACAAACCTTTAACTGCTAAGCCTTTAGAAACAAGAATGGGTAAAGGTAAAGGTGCTGTTGATAAGTGGGTTATGAATATCAAGCCTGGTAGAATTTGTTTTGAAATGGCTGGTGTTGACGATACTCTTGCAAGAGAAGCGTTAACTTTAGCAATGCACAAATTACCATTTAAAACAAAAATTGTAACAAAAGATAGCGAAAATGAACTATATTGATTTAAAAGATAAAAGCTTACAAGAGCTTTTAGTATTATTAAAAGAAAAAAAGGTGCTTCTTTTTGAATTAAAAGCTAAGCTAAAAACTATGCAGTTAACAAATACTTCTGAATTAAGAGTAGCGAAGAAAGATATCGCTAAAATTCAAACAGCTATTACTGCAGTAAAAGCTAACTAAGGATCTATAGATGACACATAAAAGAGAGATTCAAGGTGTAGTAGTTAAAATTTCTGGAGACAAAACAGCTTCTGTTTTAGTTACTAGACAAGTTATTCACCCAAGATACCACAAAATGGTAAAAAGATTTAAAAAGTATTTAGTTCATGACGAAAGTAATGAAATGAAAGTTGGGGATAAAGTTATTGCTGTTGAATGTAGACCTTTATCAAAAACTAAATCTTTTAGATTAAAGACTATTGTATCGACAGGAGCTAACTAATGATTCAGAGTTTTACAAGATTAAATGTAGCTGACAACACTGGTGCTAAACAGATCATGTGTATCAAAGTTCTTGGTGGATCTAAGAGAAGATACGCAACTGTTGGTGACGTTATTGTTGCTTCAGTTAAGAAAGCTTTACCAACTGGTAAAGTTAAAAAAGGTCAAGTTGTTAAAGCAGTAGTTGTTAGAACACATAAAGAAGTTCAAAGAGAAAATGGTTCTTTAATTAGATTTGATGATAACGCTGCTGTTATCTTAGATGCTAAAAAAGATCCAATTGGAACAAGAATTTTTGGACCAGTTGCTAGAGAAGTTAGATATTCAGGTTTTATGAAAATCGTTTCACTTGCACCGGAGGTATTATAATATGGCAATTAAATTAAAAATTAAAAAAGGTGATACAGTTAAAATCTTAGCTGGTGATGACAAAGGTAAAACTGGAGAAGTTTTACAAGTATTACCTTCAAAAAACAAAGTAATCGTTAAAGATTGTAAAGTTGCTAAAAAAACTGTTAAGCCTGATCAAGAAAAAAACCCAGATGGTGGTTTTGTAAACAAAGAAATGCCAATTGACATTTCAAATGTAGCAAAAGTAGAAGGTGAGTAAAATGGCAGCTAGATTATTAGAAAGATATAAAGCAGAGATCAAACCAGCTTTAGAAGCAGAGTTTCCAAAAAACAAAATGTTAACTGCAAAGTTAGACAAAGTAGTTATCTCTGTAGGTGCTGGTGAGGCAATGAAAGATAGTAAATTAATGCAAAACATTCAAGATACTATCTCTTTAATAGCTGGTCAACAAGCTGTTAAAGTAATTGCTAAAAAATCTGTTGCTGGATTTAAAGTAAGGGAAGGTTACCCTGTAGGAGTTAAAGTTACTTTAAGAGGTGAACAAATGTACACTTTCTTAGACAAACTTTGTTCAATTGCATTACCAAGAGTTAAGGATTTTAGAGGTCTTAATAAAAATGGTTTTGACGGTAGAGGAAACTTTAACTTTGGTTTAGACGAACAATTAATGTTCCCAGAAGTTGTATATGATAATATCATTACTACTCATGGTATGAACATCTCAGTTTCTACAACTGCTACTGATGATGCGGAAGCATTCAGATTATTAGAGTTAGTGGGAATTCCATTTACTAAAGGAAGAGCGTAATGGCAAAGAAATCTATGATTGCAAAACAACAGAGAACTCCAAAGTTCTCTTCAAGAGCATATACAAGATGTTCTGTTTGTGGTAGACCACACTCTGTATACAGAGATTTTGGTTTATGTAGAATTTGTTTAAGAAAAATGGCTAACGAAGGTTTATTACCTGGCGTTAGAAAAGCTAGTTGGTAGGAGAATTTAAGCTATGATGAATGATATAATCGCAGATGCTTTAACAAGAATTAGAAATGCAGCACTAAGAAAATTAGATGTTACAACATTATTACACTCAAGAACTATAGTAGGCGTTTTAAACGTTCTACAGCAAAAAGAGTATATTACTGGATTCAAAGTTATTGACGGACAAAACAATAAGAAAACAATTCAAGTTGAATTGAAGTATGATGACAATGAAAAATCGGTAATTAACGAAATTACTAGAGTTTCTAAACCAGGAAGAAGAGTTTATAAAAATTATTCTGAAGTTAAATCGTTTAAAAACGGTTACGGTACTATTATCGTTTCTACTAACAAGGGTGTTATTGCTAACGATGAAGCATACGCAGCTAAAGTTGGTGGCGAAGTATTATGTACAGTTTGGTAGGGAGAGTATAATGTCTAGAATTGGTAAAAAACCTATCTCAATTCCAGCAGGAATTGAAGTATCATTAAATGGTACTGTTATTGATGTAAAAAAAGGAAACAAAGTTTCTTCAATTGAGACTCACGGTAGAGTTGGTGTTGAAGTTGCTGATGGTAACGTTACACTAGCTAAAGTGGGAGAAGACAAAGAATCTTCTGCTTTCTGGGGAACTTATAGAGCTTTATTAAACAATGCTATTAATGGATTAACTACTGGTTTTAAAAAATCATTAGAAATCAATGGTGTTGGTTATAGAGCTGCTGTAAAAGGTAAAGTTTTAGAACTACAATTAGGTTATTCTCACCCAATTAATTTCGAAATCGCTGATGGATTAGAAATTACTGTTGAAAAAAACTTAATTCACGTTAAAGGTGCTGACAAACAACAAGTTGGTCAAGCTGCTGCAATAATTAGAGGCTACAGAAAACCAGAACCGTACAAAGGTAAAGGTGTGAAGTATACTGACGAGCATATCGTTAGAAAAGCCGGAAAAACAGCTAAGTAAGGTATGATACAATGAGTAGAGCAAAAGATTTAGCAAAAAAGAATTCATTAAGAATTAAGAGAAAAAAAAGAGTTAGAGGAAATATTTTTGGAACTGCAGAGTTACCAAGAGTTTCTTTCTTTAAATCTAATAAGTATATTAGTGCACAAGCAATTAATGATGTTGAAGGTAAAACTTTAGCAGCAGTTAATTCTCAAACAATGAATTTAAACGTGAATAAAGAAAATGCAGGAAAAGTTGCAGCAGTTTTTGCTGAGACTTTAAAAACTGCTGGAATTGATACAGTAGTATTTGATAGAAACGGTTACCTTTATCATGGTGTTGTTGCAGCTTTTGCTGACGCACTTAGAGATAACGGTATCAAATTATAAGGGTTAATGATGGCAGTTAATAGAGATGATTTCGAAGAAGCAATCGTTAAAATTGGTAGAGTTACAAAAGTTGTAAAAGGTGGTAGAAGATTTAGATTTACTGCTTTAGTTGTTGTTGGTGATAAAAAAGGTACTATCGGTTTTGGAACTGGTAAAGCTAAAGAAGTTCCTGATGCTATTAAAAAAGCATTAGATGACGCATTTAAATCATTAATTAAAGTTAATATTCATGGTACAACTATTGCTCATGATATTGAACATAAATATAATGCAAGTAAAATTTTACTTAAACCAGCATCTGAAGGTACTGGGCTGATTGCTGGAGGAGCTGCTAGACCAGTTCTTGAGCTTTCAGGAGTAACTGATATTATTGCAAAATCTTTAGGTTCAAATAATCCAAATAACTTAGTACAAGCTACTGTTGAAGCTTTAGCTAGAATTAAAGGATAGAGAATGGCATTAAATAATTTACAACCAGCACCAGGAAGCACAAAAAACACTAAAAGAGTTGGTCGTGGTCAAGGTTCAGGTATGGGTAAGACTTCTACAAGAGGTCAAAAAGGTCAGAAATCTAGATCTGGATATAAAATTAAGAGACACTTTGAGGGTGGGCAAATGCCAATCCAAAAAAGAATGCCAAAAATTGGTTTCTCTTCAAGAGTTGTTAAGCCTTATTCTATTAATGTTGATAAAATAAAACAAATTGCAGCATTAGAAGAGATTTCAATGGAGACAATCAAGTCTGTATATAAATTATCTAAATCAATTGTGAAAGTTAAGTTAGTTGGATCAACTGCTAAAGACTTAGCATCTAAGATTAAAGACGAAAACGTTACAACTACTGGTAAATAACCATGAGTAAAGATCTAATAAATAAGATTCTTATTACATTAGGTTTTATATTTATTTACAGGTTACTGGCATACGTGCCAGTACCTGGGGTTAATATAGACGTAGTTAAAGAATTCTTTGATTCTAATTCAAACAATGCCTTAGGTCTTGTTAATATGTTCAGTGGTAATGCAGTTGAAAGACTATCTATTATATCACTTGGAATTATGCCTTACATTACTGCTTCAATTATTATGGAATTATTAGCAGCAACTTTCCCCGCACTTGGTAAAATGAAAAAAGAACGAGATGGTATGCAAAAATATATGCAAATTATTAGATACGCAACTATTGTAATTACTTTAATTCAATCTATTGGTGTTTCTATGGGTCTTAATTCACTTACTGGTCAAAATGGACAAGCTGCTATTTCTATTGATATGGATACGTTTGTCGCAGTTTCATCAATTTCGATGTTAACTGGTACTATGCTTCTTATGTGGATTGGTGAACAAATCACACAAAAAGGTATTGGTAATGGTATTTCCTTAATCATTTTCGCTGGAATTGTATCTGCAATCCCAAGTGCAATTGGTGGGACTATTGATTTAGTTAACAGTGGACAAATGAATTTCTTAACTGTAATTGCAATTGTTGTTATTATTGTGGCAACTGTTGGAGCGATTATATATGTTGAGTTAGGTGAAAGAAGAGTTCCTGTTTCGTATTCTAGAAAAGTAATGATGCAAAATCAAAAGAAAAGAGTTATGAATTATATTCCTATCAAGGTTAACCTTGCAGGTGTTATTCCAGCAATTTTTGCAAGTGCGATTTTAATGTTCCCAGCTACAATTTTACAAGGTTCTCAAAATGAGTATCTTTTAATTATTGCTGATTACTTAAGTCCTGCATCATATACGTTTAACGTATTTATGTTTTTATTTGTTGTTTTCTTTGCATTCTTTTATGCATCGATTACCTTTAATGCTAAAGATATTTCAGAGAATTTGAAAAAGCAAGGTGGATTTATACCTGGGGTTAGACCAGGTGCTAGTACAGCAGAATTTTTAAATGAAACTGCAAGTAGATTAACATTTTGGGGTGCAATATATCTAGGATTAATTTCAACTGCTCCATGGCTTGTTGTAAAAGCTATGGGAGTGCCTTTCTATTTTGGAGGGGTTGCTGTATTAATTGTTGTGCAAGTTGCAATTGATACTATGAGAAAAATAGAAGCAGAACAATATACGAACAAATATGAAACGCTTAGTGCGGTTGGTCTATAAAATTTATGGCCATCCCATTAAGAAAACTAAATGAAATTGAAAAACTTCGCACTGCAAATATTGCAGTTGCGAAGACTTTAAATTATCTAAAAGAAAACGTAAAAGCTGGCATGACTTTGAAAGATGTTGATGCTTTAGGTGAAGAGTTTTTAAATAAACTAAATGCTCGTCCATCTTTTAAAGGTTTATACGGTTTCCCAAATGCTATATGTACTTCTCTAAATGAAGTAATTATCCATGGTATTCCATCAAATGTAATTCTTAAAGAAGGAGATATCTTAGGTATCGACATTGGAACTGAAATTGATGGTTGGTATGGTGATGCTGCAATAACAATGCCTATTGGAAAAATATCAAAAGAAGATGAAGATTTAATTGCTTGTGCAAAAGATTCTTTATATCATGCTATTGATTCTATCCATGAAGGTATGAGATTTAAAGAACTTTCAAAATTAATTGAAGATTTTATTGTTAGTAGAGGTTATCAACCATTAGTTAGATTTTGTGGTCACGGAATTGGAAAAAAACCCCATGACGAACCAGAAATTCCAAATTATATTGGTAATGGAAAAACTAACTCAGGTCCAAAAATTAAAAATGGAATGGTTTTTTGTTTAGAGCCTATGATTTGTCAAAAGAAAAGAGAACCTGTTATTTTAGATAATAAGTGGGATGTCGTTTCTGAAGATGGATTAAGAGGAAGTCATTATGAGCATACAGTGGCCGTGATTAACGGTAAAGCAGTAATATTAAGTACAGTAGACTAGGGAGATTAAATTGGCAAAAGATGATGTAATTGTAATTGATGGTAAAGTAACTGATGCGTTACCAAATGCAATGTTTAAAGTAGAATTAGATAATGGTCATATGGTACTATGTCATATCTCAGGAAAAATGAGAATGCATTATATTAAAATATTGCCAAATGATAAAGTTAAAGTTGAGATTACACCTTATTCATTAGATAAAGGTAGAATCACTCATAGATATAAATAGTTTATATCTTTTTTAAATAAGGAATTTTTTCCTTATTTATACTTCTTAAGTATTAATTATAATAAAATTTCAAATTCTATATACAAAATTATGAAGCCGCAGTTTCAAATATTTCGCGTGCTTTTAAAAAGTCATATTAAAACTATGGCTCCATAAGTTTATATATTAATTTATTCTATTTTTTGTAATATCTATATCTTCTTCAATTAATTCTTTTTGTTTAATCATTGATTCTAAATGTTTTTTTAATATAGCTTTATCTTTATATGATTCAATAATGAATTCGTAAAGCTTTGGTCTACTCTTTTTCCAATTATGTAATGTAGTTTTATTTACATTTAAATCAACTTCTAATTTCCTTAAACTAGGTGCTGTCATTATATATCCTATTTTTATTTCAAGTATTGTACAAAGTAATGGAACGATTGTCAAATAAAAATAGAATTTTGTTCCTATTATTGGAACAAATAATCATAAAAGAAAGATTTTTGTACAATTTAACATGACAAAACTAGTAAAACAAAAACTTTTATACAATTTAAATTTTCTAAAATCGATGGGCTATAATTATCACAAATCCTTAGATTTATTACCCTCGGATATAAAAAACATGAAACTACCTGATAATATTTTCACATTAAAATCAAATGTAGAAAATTGTTATTTATGTGAATTATCAAAGACAAGAAAAAATGTATTATTTGGAATGGGAAATCCTAAAGCAGAAGTCATGTTTATATCTGATGAACCTTCTAATAGTGAAGATGAATTAGGCTTCTTTTATGCCGGTAAAGCAGGTGAGTTATTAGTTAAAATGATTGAAAATGTATTAAACATCAAAAAAGAAGATGTTTATATTACAACTTTAGTTAAATGCAAAAGTTCAAACTCTTTAAATAAATCGCATGTAGAATCTTGCAATGATTATTTATTAAAACAGATAGAGCTTATTAATCCTAAATTAATAGTTACATTAGGTGAAAACACATATTCTTATTTATTTAATGATAAAGAAAAGTTTTCACAAAGTAGGGGAAAAGAGTGTGTATATAGAAATATTAAATTAGTACCAACTTTTTCTGCAAACTATTTACTAAGAAATCCTTCCTCAAAAAAAGATGCATATTATGATATGCTTAGAATTAAAAATATACTGGAGTTATCAAATTGAAATATTTATTATCATTTTTATTAATTACATTCTTTTTTATTGGATGTACAAGTAAACCCCAAGTTGTAGAAATTAAAATTCCTAATAAAAACGATATTGCTACAGTAATTAAAAAAGAAGAATCGGTATCTACTCCTATTGAAGAAAATCTAGAGCCTATTGAAGATTTTGAAATTATAGAGAATGAAATACCTATTATTGATGATAGCGAAGTAATGAAGTTAGCATTTATATACCCTTCCCAAATAGTTGCAAGATATGCAAAATCATCAATAAATACAGTATTAGGTTATTTTGATTATAAAAAAGTAAAATATGAAATAAAAATATTTGATACATTATCAGAAGATGAAACTAGTATTCAAAAAGCATTTTTAAATGCAAAAGAGAATGGATTTACAAATGTAATTGCATTATTTACTCCACGTGTTACAGATTTTCTGCATTCAATAGATACAAGTGATTTAAAAGTATATTTACCTCTATCAAGGAAACAAAATCTATTATATGCTAATAATAATTTTATTTACGGAGCAATATCATATGAAGATCAAATAAATAAATTATTTGAATATTCAAACACAAATAATACAATGTTTTATCAAAACTCATTTTTAGGGAGTAAATTAAAAACTATTTATGAATCAACTTTTTCTGATGTAAAAATAACAAAAGAGATAAAAAATAAAAGAAATTACTATAAAGGTATAGTAAAGGATTATAGAATTAAAAATTCTACATTATTCCTGAATACTCCTATTATAAAAACATCAATTCTATTGTCACAGTTAAGAGCCTATAGTATATATCCAAAAGTCATTCTTTCAACTCAAATAAATTATAATCCAAAAATTTTAACTTTAACACAAGTAAAAGATAGATCAAATTTTGTTCTAGCTAGTTCTATTGATGTTGTTGATGATAGTTTAAGAGATAGTATTAGTTCTTTTGGCTCTGATATTATTTATAATTGGGTTGATTATTCTACTTTAGTTGGAGTGAATTATTTATATGATCAGAATATCTCAGGCTTAATTAATACTAGAATTGAAGATAATCAAGTTATGTATGAACCAAAGCTATTAAAAACAACAGCTTATGGATTTTTAGAAATTAAGTAAGATTTAGATAAAATCGCGGATATTTATATTTATGGAGTTTGAATTGAGAACACATTATTGTACAGAAGTTACTGAAAAAAGCATCGGTCAAGAAGTTACTGTAGCTGGTTGGGTTAACAGTAGAAGAGATCACGGTGGAATTATATTTATTGATTTAAGAGATAAGGGTGGTTTAGTTCAACTAGTAGTTGATCCATCTGTACTTCCTATTTCAGAAACAGTTAGAGATGAATTTGTACTAGTTGCAAAAGGAACTGTAAGAGCTAGAGGGGAGGGATTAGAAAATCCTAACTTAGTAACAGGGAAGATTGAAATTGTTTTAAGTTCTTTACTTATTGAAAACAAATCTAAACCTATGCCTTTTGATTTAAATGATGATAAAGTTAATGACGAGATTAAATTAAGAAATAGATTCTTAGAATTAAGATCTAAAAAATCTTTTGAAATATTTCAATTAAGATCAAAAGCTGCTATGCAAGTTAGAAATACATTAGATGAATTAGGTTTCTTAGATGTTGAAACTCCAATTTTAACAAAATCTACACCAGAAGGTGCTAGAGATTATTTAGTACCTTCACGAGTTCACGGTGGAGAGTTCTATGCCCTTCCTCAATCACCTCAATTATTTAAACAATTATTAATGGTATCTGGATTTGATAAATATTTTCAAATAGCTAAATGTTTTAGAGATGAAGATTTAAGAGCTGATAGACAACCTGAATTTACACAAATAGATGTTGAAATGTCTTTTTGTGATCAAGACGATGTAATTAAAGTAGCTGAAAAAGTTATTACAGATGTATTTACTAAATGTGGTAAACCTGTTCCTGAAACTTTCCCTAGAATGAGATACTGGGATGCAATGGAAAAATATGGTTCAGATAAACCTGATATCAGATTCGATATGCCATTAGTTGATGTTATTGATATTTTTGCAAACTCAACTAATGAAATCTTTGCTGATATTGCAAAAGATAAAAAAAATAATAGAATCAAAGCTTTAAAATGTCCAAACGGGGATAATTTATTTTCTAAAAGACAAATGAAAGGTTTTGAAGATTATGTTAGAAAGTTTGGAGCTAAAGGTCTTGGTTACTTCCAAATGAAAGAAGATGGTCTTAAAGGTCCTTTAACTAAATTTTTCTCTGAATCTGATTTAGAAGAAATTGTTAAAACTACTGAACTTGAAGTTGGAGACGTTGTATTCTTTGGAGCAGGTGATAAGAAAACTGTATGGGATTATATGGGAAGATTTAGACTTTTCCTAGCTGAGCAAACAAATTCAATTCCCCAAGA
>Ga0105357_10000191_pt1 | contig 30546 bp, 31 predicted proteins | sample GOMGulsemesocosm_4_FD_83660 | JGI IMG/M metagenome (GOLD analysis project Ga0105357, IMG submission 83660) | Methane-oxidizing microbial communities from mesocosms in the Gulf of Mexico - GOM15B Gulf of Mexico | ecosystem: Environmental > Aquatic > Marine > Cold seeps | place: USA: Gulf of...
AACAGACGTATCGTTGCCGTGTACGCACTATTACAGGCTATATTGCCGTTGATTGTTTTTGCAGCCGCCATGAGAATTCCAAATTTTGTATTCCGAAACCGCCAAGCCTTGAAAGGGTCGTAATTCATTGACCAACACAAACACCTTTCATCAACCAGAAAATTCCGTAACGGCATCGGCCTTACATTTGCAGGACGTCTGTGTATCTGTCGAGAATACCAAACTGGCTGGCCCTATAAATCTGACTGTCGCCCCTGGAGAGATTTTCACGATCATGGGCCCCAGTGGATGTGGAAAATCCAGTTTGCTCGCTGCGATTTCAGGGACACTGTCCACGAATTTCAAAGTTTCAGGAGACATTTTCCTTGGATCCCAAAGCATTACAGCCCTGCCCCCAGAAGATCGACACATTGGAATGTTATTTCAAGATGATTTGCTTTTTCCGCATTTGTCAGTCGGGGAGAATTTGAAATTTGGTATTCCCGCAGCCATCAAAAACAGGAATGAACGGGATGCGTTGGCGGAAAAAGCCTTGGATGACGCCGGACTACCGGGATATATGAGCCGCGATCCCGCAACCCTGTCCGGCGGTCAACGCGCCCGGGTTGCAGTCCTTCGAACCCTGCTATCTCGCCCATGCGTTCTTTTGCTCGACGAACCGTTTTCAAAACTCGATGTAGAACTTCGCGACAAATTCCGCCAATTCGTTTTTCGCCACGTCAAAGCACACCACTTACCAACGCTCCTTGTTACCCACGATCCAGATGACGCGTCCGCCACTGGCGGTGAAATAATTCAAATGGCAAATACGTTCACCTAATTTTTTTGAGGCATCTCAGAAAAAAGGCACAAAAAAGCCCCGCAAATTAATGCGAGGCTTTTTATGGGGCGAATGACGGGGATCGAACCCGCGACCTCCAGAGTCACAGTCTAGCGCTCTAACCAACTGAGCTACATCCGCCACAGAAGAGGCGCTTTTTTACCCCCCATACTCATTCCGGTCAAGGCGCTTTCTTCATTTGTTTGTAAAAAATTTATCCAGTTTGCTAATCGCCTGCTGCAACACATCCTCACGCTTACAAAAACAAAAGCGTACGAAGTTAGTTTTTGCCCCTTCAGATGCATAAAAAGCGCTTACCGGAAGCGCAGCCACACCAGCCTCTGTGGTGATCATTCTGCAGAACTCTTCGTCTGTTCCCTCATAGCCGATGGAACTGATATCAGCGTTCAAGAAATACGTCCCGTCGCAGTCTGCCGTCTCAAACCCAATGGACTGCAGTCCATTTCTGAAGAAGTCACGTTTGGACTGCATAGAGGTTTGCAAATCCTCGTAAAACAAATCGTCTTTATTCAGGCCAAATGCCACTGCATTCTGGAGAGCGGGAGGTGTTGTAAAAGTGACAAATTGATGGGCTTTCGAAATTTTGGCAATCAGCTCGTCCGCGCCGGTAATGTAGCCAACTTTTCAGCCTGTCAGAGAGAATGTCTTGCCGGCAGACCCAATGCGCACAGTCCGGTCGCCCATGCCCGGTAATGTGACAAGCGGGATATGGCGGAGGTTGCCGAACACAATATGTTCATACACTTCGTCGCAGACAGCATAGGCATCATGCTCAATAATAACGTCAGCCAACAGTTCCAACTCTTGTAAATTGAAAACTTTCCCTGTGGGGTTCATGGGGTTATTGAGAAGAACGAGCTTTGTTTTGCTTGAAAAAGCGCTGCGCAAACGATCTTCGTTTAATTCCCAATGAGGCGGATCAAGGCGCACAAATTTTGGAATGCCGCCTGCCCGGAGCACCAAAGGAAGATAGCAGTCATACAGTGGTTCCAGCAAAACAACTTCATCGCCGGGATTAATTAAGGCCATCAAGCAATCAGCCAAGGCTTCCGTTGCACCAGAGGTCACAAGGACACCACTATTTGGCTCCACCGCAATGCCGTAGAAGCGATGATTGCTATCTGCAACTGCGCGTCGAAGGCTCGGTGTTCCCATCATTGGTGGATATTGATTGGGACCGTCCATGAGCCCTTTAGCTGCCATCTGACGGATATCGGCAGGCCCATCTTCGTCAGGAAAGCCTTGCCCTAGATTGATGGCCTTATGCTCCATCGCGAGTTTTGACATCACTTCAAATATTGTTGTGCCAAACGTCGATAAGACGTCATTCGCCTGCTTTACCATTTTAAGCCTCAATCTATCCTTGCAGTCTGTTTAATAACAGATATCTTCACATTCCAACGGACGCAAGCATTAAGGAATGACTATATGATTCTATCAGCTAAAATGTCGAAACTCGGAACTGAAACAGCATTTGATGTTTTGGCGCGGGCCGGCCAGTTATCTGACGCGGGCATGGACGTCATCAACCTTGGGATTGGGCAACCTGATTTCCCAACACCTGACAATATTGTACAAGCCGGCATTCAAGCGCTCAAAGATGGACATCACGGGTATACGGCATCAAACGGCATCCCTGCCCTTCGCGAGGCAGTGGCCGCAGACATTTATAAATACCGCAATGTAGAAGTATCGCCGCACCAAATAATGATTATGCCGGGCGGTAAGGTCACCATGTCCTTCGCCATTGAGATGTTTGGGGAACCGGGGGCTGAAATTCTATACCCCAATCCAGGCTTCCCCATTTATGAGAGCATGATCCGTTATTCAGGTGCGACCCCGGTTCCAATGGCTTTGCTGGAAGAAAATGGTTTTTCCTTCGATGCCGATCAGGTCTTATCCCTGATAACGGATAAAACACGGCTTATTATTCTAAACACCCCCGCCAACCCAACAGGCGGCATTGTCGAGAAAGCAGAACTTGCAAAACTCGCCAATGGCCTAAAAGATCACCCGAACGTTTATATCTTGTCGGACGAGATATATAGCCGCCTGACATATGATGGCCTCACACATTGCAGTCTTTTGTCGTTTCCTGAAATCCGGGATCGCTTAATCGTTCTTGACGGATGGTCCAAAACCTACGCCATGACAGGGTGGCGCCTTGGCTGGGGATTATGGCCTGAACAATTAATCCCTCACGTGAACCGGTTATGCGTCAATTACCATTCCTGCGTAAATGCGTCGGCGCAATATGCTGGGATTGCAGCTCTTACCGGTGACCAGTCGCCCGTTGATGAAATGTTGCAGGCGTTTAATGAACGGCGTTTGCTCATCCATGATAGGCTTAATCAAATGCCGGGTGTATCCTGTATTTTGCCAAAGGGCGCATTTTACGCCTTTGCAAATATCAAAGGCACAGGCCAGACATCAAAACAAATGCAAGACCTATTGCTGGAGAAGGAAGGTGTTGCCACTATCGCTGGAACCAGTTTTGGTGCAGATGGAGAAGGATATATTCGCTTCTCTTATGCAAACTCCTTAGACAACATCAATCGCGCGATGGATCGTACTGATGCCTTAACGCGAAATTTAATGGGCCAATAATTTCATGAGTACACAGACAGACGATCGCCTAACGGCGCTAGAACTCAAAATCACAGATCAAGATGAAACGCTTCAGGATTTGAGCGATATGGTCAACAATCAGTGGCAAGAAATTGAAAAGCTGCGAGCTAAACTGATGACAGCACATTCTCGGATCATTTCACTGGAAGATAGTATGCCAGCGGGCAATTCCGCTGAAAAGCCGCCGCATTACTAGTCTCTTATAACGGGGTCCCGTTTTCTATGACGATGTACGGCTCATGGCTTCAGTGTCATGAGCTTCACGCCAAAGCCAATAAAGACAGCCCCGGTCACACCTTTAAGCCATTTCTGGAAGCTACTCTTTTTAGTGGCAGCCCTAATTTTGAAGAAAAGCCCGATAAGAGCTGAAAACCAAATAACGCTAATCAGCGAATGAACAAAGACGAGAACGAACGCAGATGTCGCAGCATCACCGCCAACAGGAATAAACTGCGGGAATGCAGATAGGTAAAACATGGTCACCTTAGGGTTTAAGGCGTTCGTCAAAAATCCTTCGCTAAAAGCTTTCGATAAGGTCACGCGATAGTTTTTGGTTGAAACTTGTTTAGGTAATCCAGCGCCTTTCAAAGCTTCTCTCAAAGCTTTTATACCAATCCATATGAGATATGCAGCACCAACCATCTTCACAATGAAAAAAGCTTCGGCAGATTTCACAAGAAGTAGCGATATGCCAAACACCGATAGCGTACCATGTAAATAAAAGGCTGCAACAAAGCCCGCAACATTTGCAAAACCAGCTTTACGCCCTGAAAGCGGCACTGTCTTCGCGATTAGCACGCCGTTCGGTCCCGGTGACATCACCAACAATGAAGCCACCAATATAAAACTTAAAATCTCGCCCCAGCCCATGCTGTTCTCCTATATTATGAGGTTTCGCGAATAAACTGAACCTCCACTTGCTTCAATGATATTATAAAATGCCAAAATGAAAACCCTCTGCGTTCCCTTTTTCTTGCTTTTCTTGACCGTTGGGATTAAAAGCCCATCTTCTCACTAGCGAAGCCTTCGGACTTAATAAGGACTGAAAATGGCAGAAGATAAAAATACCGAAAACGAAACACCGGCGACAAAAACTGAAGCCCTACCAGATGACCCGATCGTGACATACATCATGGCGGCTCTTGAATCTGGTGATCTGGTCTCACCAAACGCAATTGCACAAACGATTGCACGGGACCGCGCGACAGACAAAACGCCTGCAGATTTATGGCTTAAGTTTATGACAGCCGTCCGTCAGCAAGCGATCCATTTAGCTCGCGTCGGCCGCATCGAAATTATCCGTAGAGGCAAAGTTGCTGATCCGAATGATTTTAAAGGATTGTACAAACTCAGATTGCCTAGAAAATAATCAGTTTCCGTAAATCTTTCCGCGACATTCTCGCTGTACAATTTTTGTTTTTGGTTACTATTTAGGCATTTGCTTATTTTTTAGTCTGTTTTTCTGACCATTTTTTTAGCACTCAATCTATTTACCTTTATAAATCGCAGATTTCCGGTCTCAAATTATTTTTTGAGATCGCCAGAAAATTGGCACGGCTCGTGCTAAGTATATTGTTAGACGATAGGTAAATAGTTAGGCGATACTGCCACGATCTGATGCAACAACTGAAGAAGTGACACATGAAGAAAATTGAAGCCATCATTAAGCCCTTCAAATTGGACGAAGTGAAAGAAGCACTTCATGAAGTGGGCCTTCAAGGCATTACAGTTACTGAAGCCAAAGGCTTTGGTCGTCAAAAAGGCCATACCGAACTTTATCGTGGCGCGGAATATGTGGTCGACTTTCTTCCAAAAGTAAAAATTGAAATCGTTTTGGAAGATGAGTTGGTTGAACGGGCACTTGAAGCCATTCAGACTGCGGCGCGCACTGGACGTATCGGCGACGGTAAGATTTTCGTATCTACTGTCGAAGAAGTCATTCGGATCCGGACCGGTGAAAAAGGCGCTGACGCAGTCTAAATTTTATATTATGTTCGCCCGCAATTAAAAGGCGATGTCCTAAAATACATGTAAACAGAGAGACATTTGACATGAGCACAGAAATTCTACAAAGAATTAAAGACGAAGAAATCGAATATGTAGACCTTCGTTTTACGGACCCAAAAGGTAAATGGCAGCATTTGGCTATGCATGCGGATGCAGTAGACGAAGACATGTTCGAAGACGGCATCATGTTTGACGGCTCATCCATCACAGGCTGAAAAGCGATTAACGAATCTGACATGACTTTGATGCCAGATGCGTCTTCTGCAGTTGCTGATCCGTTCGCGGCCCGTAACACTTTGATCGTGTTCTGCGACATCTTGGATCCAACTAACAACAGCAGCTACGAGCGTGACCCACGTTCTGTTGCCAAAAAAGCCCAAGCTTACCTTGCGAGTACTGGTATCGGCGACACGGCATTCTTTGGCCCAGAAGCTGAATTCTTTATGTTTGACGATGTTCAATTCGAAAACACGAGCCACCATACTTTCTACAAACTCGGCGATGTAGAAGCACCAAACATGGGCGGCCAGGAAATCGACGGCGGCAACACTGGTCACCGTCCAGGCGTTAAAGGCGGCTACTTCCCAGTACAGCCAATTGACAGCGGCGCTGACATTCGCTCTGAAATGGTATCTGTTGCTAAAGAAATGGGCCTTCTTGTTGAAAAGCATCATCATGAAGTTGCTCCATCACAGCATGAGCTTGGTTTTAAATTTAAAACTCTCCTGGAAGCTGCTGACGACATTCAGATCCAAAAATACGTGATCCACAATGTGGCGCACGCATACGGTAAAACAGCCACATTCATGCCGAAACCAGTTTCTGGTGATAATGGCTCAGGAATGCATGTTCACCAATCAATCTGGAAAGATGGCAAACCAACTTTCGCAGGTTCTGGTTATGCAGCACTTTCAGAAAACGCTCTTTACTACATCGGCGGTATCATCAAGCACGCGAAAGCCCTTAACGCTTTCACAAATGCTTCTACAAACTCATACAAGCGCCTTATCCCAGGGTTTGAAGCACCGGTTCTTCTTGCATATTCTGCACGTAACCGTTCAGCTTCTTGCCGTATTCCGTTCGCACCAAGCCCGAACGGTAAGCGCGTAGAAATCCGTTTCCCAGATTGTACAGCTAATCCATACCTCGCATTTGCGGCGATGATGATGGCTGGCCTTGACGGAATCCAAAACAAAATTCACCCAGGTGAAGCGATGGATAAAGATCTTTACGATCTTCCTGCGGAAGAACTTAAAGATATCCCAACTGTTGCAGGTTCATTACGTGAAGCTCTTGACGCCCTCGAAGCCGATAGCGACTTCCTTGTTAAAGGTGACGTATTCACTAAAGACATGATCGAAGCCTACATCGCCATGAAATGGGAAGATGTATACCGCTTTGAACAAGCGCCTCATCCTGTAGAATTTGATATGTACTTCAGCGTTTAATCTGAGGTCAGATAAAATAAAAAAGGCTGCCTTAACCGGCAGCCTTTTTTTGTTGTTTAAATCATCGTGCCCTACGTCACAGACGATTTCTGCCAATGCGCGTATATTAAAATTATACACGTTGGAGATTTAGCATGAACACTGATGATAAGTCATACAAAGACGCGAAGCGAAAAGTACGCGTTCTCCGTCATTTTTACAGCCATCTTGCGACATACGCTGTTGTGATCACATTCTTACATTTCATCAACTTGCTAACATCCGCATCTTATTGGGCTTATTGGCCTGCCCTTGGATGGGGTGTCGCCGTTGCCTTGCACGCGATCCGTGCCACAGAATTCATGCCGTTTTTAGGTGAAGAGTGGGAAGAGAAGAAAATTCAGCAGTTGCTGGCGAAAAAATCTCATTAACGAAGACGCCGCCAATAAACACTGCGTTACAGAATCTATTCTGCAGGAACTTGTCTTGGGTCCCCATTTTCGTCAATTGCGACAAAAATATACGTTCCTTCGGTCACTACAATTTCAGTGAGATCAAGTTTTCTCGTCACAATCGTTGTCAGCTTAATGTGCATTGACGACCGGCCAACTTTCAAAATATCGCCATAGATGCTGACAATATCGCCCACTTTGATGGGTTGCAGGAACGTCATGGCCTCAACAGCGACAGTTACGACACGACCATGCGCCCGGCGGGATGCAATTACCCCCCCTGCTATATCCATTTGTGATAAAACCCAACCTCCGAAAATATCACCATTATTGTTGACATCTCTGGGCTGCGGGGCTGTTCTAATGATAGGATCACGTTTTTCCGTGGACATATTTTTGAATACCTTAAAAACTTTTTCGACAATCTGGAAACTATACAATTTATTTGTTAAGAAAAAACAGTATTCTATGATTTCGATTAATCTGTAACGTCGAGAGTGAAACCGCAATATGTCTGATCTTTTTCAGCAGCCTAAATCCGAAACAAGTGACTACTCCGCCAAGGACATTGAAGTTCTTGAAGGACTAGAGCCCGTTCGAAAACGCCCCGGCATGTATGTTGGTGGCACTGACGAGCGTGCACGCCATCATTTGGCAGCGGAAGTTCTCGACAACTCCATGGATGAGGCCGTTGCAGGGTTTGCGACCCGAATTGACGTGGAGCTATTTGCTGACGGATCGTTGGCTATTCGGGACAATGGCCGCGGTATTCCAGTAGACCCTCATCCGAAATTTAAAGATAAATCGGCCCTTGAAGTTATTCTAACAACGTTGCATTCAGGTGGTAAATTTTCCAATAAAGTTTACCACACAGCTGGTGGTTTGCATGGCGTGGGTGTTTCTGTTGTAAATGCCCTTTCATCCAAAACCATCGTTGAAGTGGCCCGTGACAAGGTTCTATGGCGTCAGGAATACTCTCGCGGCACTCCCGTTACGAAACTAGAAAAAGTGGGCGCAGCGCCAAACCGGCGCGGAACCATGATCCACTTTCGCCCAGATGACGAGATTTTTGAAGAAGGCACACAACTCCGTGCCTCCAGACTCTACAAACTCGTTCGCTCAAAGGCTTATCTTTTCCGGGGCGTCGAAATCCGCTGGAAAGCTGCCCCCGAACTCATTAAAGATGATACCCCCGCAGAAGCAACCTTGCATTTTCCGGGCGGTCTCTCTGACTTTCTAGACGGCGTCATCGAGGGTCATGAGACTGTGACAACAGAGCCGTTTTCAGGACGGATTGAAATTGAAGGCGACCGCGGCCGTGTTGAATGGGCTATCGCTTGGCCTGTGGACAATATTTCGTTTCTGAACTCCTACTGTAACACGGTACCAACACCGGAGGGTGGCACTCACGAAGCTGGCTTTAGAACATCGCTTATGCGCTGCCTTAAAGCCTACGGTGAGATGATCAATAATAAGAAAGCAGCCCAAATCACGGCTGAGGATATTATGACTGGTGCGGCGGCTGTGCTGTCAGTGTTTATCCCGGAACCACAGTTTCAAGGCCAAACTAAAGAAAAGTTGGCAACACCGGAAGCAACGCGCGTTGTCGATTTAGCGGTTAAAGATCATTTCGATAACTGGTTGGCGACAGCACCAGATCAAGCCAATAATCTTTTGACTTGGATAGTTTCAAAATCAGAAGAACGCCTTCGCCGCCGCGCTGAAAAAGATACCAGCCGTAAAACAGCAACCAATAGATTACGACTACCTGGAAAACTTGCTGATTGTTCGCAACATGGAACCACAGATACAGAAATTTTTATCGTGGAGGGTGATAGTGCGGGCGGCTCAGCGAAACAGGGGAGGAACCGAAAAACACAGGCAATTTTACCGCTTAGAGGTAAGGTTCTGAACGTTGCCTCCGCTGTGGCGTCTAAAATTAAGGCCAACCAGGAACTTTCAGATCTCATTCAAGCACTCGGTTGCGGGACGGGTGAAAAATATCGCCGCGAAGATCTGCGTTATGACAAAGTAATTATCATGACCGATGCGGATGTTGACGGCGCCCATATTTCCACGCTGCTTATGACGTTCTTCTACCAAGAAATGCGTCAGTTGATTACTGATGGGCATCTATATCTCGCCCAACCACCGCTTTACCGAATTTCGCAGGGCAGCAAAACCATTTATGCAATGGATGACCCTCACCGGGAAAAACTTCTCGAAGAAGAATTTAATGGTCGCGGAAAAATCGATATTAGCCGATTTAAAGGCCTCGGTGAGATGCCCCCTGCTCAGCTCAAAGAAACAACGATGAACCCCAAAAACCGGACTTTGCTTCGGGTTCAAATTCCTATGGAAGAATACGGCGAAACAGCGGATCGGGTTGAAAGCTTAATGGGTAAAAGGCCCGAACTTCGTTTCGTCTTCATCCAAGAAAACGCCCGCTTCGCTGATAATTTGGATATTTAGTATCCGCTACCAACTGAGCCAATCTCTAAGCAGTGTATTGGTCTCAAACGGTCTCTCCATGGACGGCAAGTGACCGCATTCCGGTATTATGTGAAATTCAGCATCCGGTATGCGTCCGGCCATTTCTTTTTGATGGGGCGCCGGGATAAGGGCATCTTCGTTGCCTGAGATGACGATTGCAGGGCACTCAATAGCCCCTAATTCAGCGTTGCGGTCCCGACGGTTCATAATGGCTGTTTCCTGACGAATGAACCCATCCCGCCCAATCTCATGTGCCATCTGGAAAATTCTGCTTGTGAGGTCTTCATCTTTGAAGCGACTAGGATGGATAAGCATGGGTAGCAGGCTTTGCGTAACCCCTTTAAAGGTCGTTCCACGCTCTACTAGCCGAATGAAATCTTGCCGTTTTTTCTTATCCTCCGAAGAATCTTCATCTGCCCTCGTATCAATCAAGGCAAGATGCGTCACCCTTTCAGGAGCCCGCAATATAATCTCCAAGGCGATGTACCCACCCATGGATAATCCTGCGAGAGCAAATTTCTCAGGAGCCGTTTTAAGCACTGCTGTTGCAATATCTTCAACATTGTCTTGTTGGTGATGTACTGCGACGGTCATATCTGCCACATCTTCCAACGCTTGAAGTTGATCGCGCCATAAATCAGCAGTGCAGAGAAGTCCTGGCACCAATAGAAGTGGTGTTTTGTTTGCCATTATTAATAAAACCTTAGAAGTTAACGGTAAAACCCATAATCAAAATGAAGATTCTTAATTAATATGTAGAAATGAAAAAAAAATGCAAGACACACAGAACTAAGTTCGATTACGTCTATATGTTGTAGAACCCATGGAAAACCTTAACAAAACAAAGTAATAGTTTGACAGAACACTATAATTCACTAAATTGCCTGTGTTTTTAAGTATTTTAATATTATTGGTGGTAATTCACAAAGCATGACTTTTGCTGACCTTGGCCTAAGCCCCGAAGTTCTTAAAGCTGTCGACGACTCCGGTTATACGACACCGACTCCCATTCAAGAAAAGGCAATCCCTTATGTTCTTATGGGCCGTGATGTATTAGGGACAGCACAAACAGGTACAGGTAAAACAGCCAGTTTTACCCTGCCAATGATAGACATTTTAGCGTCCGGTCATACTAAGGCCCGGATGCCCCGCTCATTGATCCTTGAGCCTACACGAGAGTTGGCGGCCCAAGTTTCTGAAAATTTCGAGCAATACGGAAAATACAGCAAACTTTCAATGGCATTGCTTATCGGTGGCGTCTCATTTTCTGATCAGGAAGCTAAACTTGATAGAGGCGTTGACGTCCTTATCGCAACACCTGGCCGCCTCCTTGATCATTTTGAACGCGGTAAAGTTCTTCTAAACGGCGTTAAAACCCTTGTGATCGACGAAGCTGACCGCATGATGGATATGGGCTTCATCCCTGATGTTGAACGTATTGTCTCACTGATGCCGCCGTTGCGCCAAACTTTGTTTTTTTCAGCCACCATGTCTAAAGACATGCGAAAACTGGCTGATAAATTCTTGATGAATCCCAAAGAAGTTAAAGTTGAAGCGCCTTCTATGGCTGCATCTACAGTGGTTCAAGGCCTTATCCACGTTATGAAACGTGAAAAACGTCCGGCCATAAGACAGATGCTTAAAGGAGAGGGCGTCAAAAACTCTTTCATCTTCTGCAATCGCAAAAAAGATGTAGATATCCTTCTAGGATCTCTGACGAAACATGGCTTTAATGCAGGTGGCCTCCACGGCGATATGTCGCAAAGCCATCGCATGGAAACACTAGCGAAATTTAAATCTGGTGAAATTTCCCATCTTGTTTGCTCAGACGTCGCTGCCCGCGGCATCGATGTTTCGAACGTCAGCCATGTGTTTAATTTTGATGTCCCTACTCATGCCGAGGATTATGTCCACCGCATCGGTAGAACAGGACGCGCAGGCCAAGAAGGTAATGCGTTTACACTGACCAACAAGGGCGATGAAAAATATCTTGCAGCAATCTATAAAACGATCGGGAAGGAAATTCCGAAAATCGAATTAGAGGGCATGGAAGACATTGCAGCGGAAGGCGTTGAAATTGATAGTCGCGCTAAACGCCAACCAAAATCCAGAAATGCCAGAGATGGTAGCTCACGAAGAGCCCCTAACCCAACTCGGGAAGCAAGACCTGCTCGGGGACCTCGACCTACTCGCGACACGAAACCTGTCCGCGAAACAAAACCTGAAACACAAGTCGAGGCAGTAGCCGCTGCGCCTGTGGCTGTAGAGCCTGTAGTTGAAGTTAAACCTCAAGCAACAGACCGCAACGCCAAGCCTAAGAAAACGCAGCGCCCTCGCCGCTCACGCTATAATCGCGACGACGACGATAACCCAGTCCTTGGGCTTGGAGAAAATGTTCCTGCATTCTTCAAAATAGAAATGCGCAAATCAGTCGAAAAATAATTGATTAAAGGGCAGAATTTTGTTTCTGCCCTTTTCTCATTTTGCCTCCAGCAACAGTTCATGCTAACACTCAAAGCTGGAAACAATCAGGTAAGAGGCCTCCCGTGAAAACAATATTCGTCATGGTGAAATGTGAACTTGGCAAGGCATACGACGTTGCCAACCAAGCCGTTGAGCAAATCGACAAAGTATCTGAAGTCTATTCCATTTCAGGGAAATACGACTTGATGATGAAGTGTTTTTTGGATGACGATCAGGACATTGGCCATTTTGTGAATGAAGCAATTCATTCTTTAGAACATATTCAAGATACGTTCACGATGATCACCTTCAAGGCTTTTGGATAGAACTGTTTAGCTCATGCGAAACAGGTGAGATAATGCCGGCTTAATTGCAGTCGATTCAGCATTACTGGTATCGCGTATTTTCAGTGAACCACAAATAGAATATTATATATCATTAGTCTATGTTCCTATATTGGGATTTAATTTGTTATTCGCATTTCCCTAAATGATAAAATTCGTATTTTTGTGAAGTTTATGTGAGTTTTAGTGGAAATTTGAATATTATAAGTGACGCATGCCTTTTCCCCACTTATAACTAAACGCCTAGTTATCATTATTTGTTACTGAGTTAGGTAAGAGTATGGCACGCTCTCCAAAAATTAAGACGTCGATACATTCCACTGGTGTAAAGCCAGCGCTTCAGGGACGCAGTAAAAAACGAAGAGACGAGCTGATAGCAACAGGCATGGATCTGCTGTGTGAAAAAAATTTCTCAGACATATCGATCATTGAACTCACGTCAGCTTGTGGTTATTCAGTCGGCACCTTTTATAGCCGGTTCAATGACAAAGAAAGCTTCTTTATTGCTACTCAAAAAGCTGCAGTTTCTTTGTTTATAACATCCATTGAAGAAGAGTTTTCAAACCCATCTTGGAATTCGGCCTCCTCAGAGGAAATTTTCAGCACTCTAGTGAATGTATCAGTGGATCTCCTCAGTACGAACCTAAGGGGCGTCGTTCGAGGATCTATCGCTATGGCAGCATCCAACCCAGAGGCTTGGGAGCCAATTCACAAGTGCGGTGAAACCCTCACATTAACATTACTCGAATTATTGAAAGATCGATTTATCGGAGATGCACCATATCGAAGTGAAGACAGCATCAAATTTGGCATGCAGATGTTATTTGGAACGCTGGCCCAAGCAATCCTCAATGACAAAGTAAATGTTAGGCTAACCTCCCCTGAAATGCGGAAGAATTTAACCAATATGTTGATAGTTTACACCCAACTGAAGTCTGAATAAATAACAATAAAACCAGCTTTTCGCTACGGATATAAAATTACATTTTGTAACAATGAGTGAATTTTTCTCAAAAATTGGGGAGTATTTTCCCCATTCACTTCATATATTCACCAAACCCTCGACAGATCATTTCAGGATCCAACGGATACATAGTCTCCCCTCTTTTTGACAGCGAATTTTCTAACTTTCTAAATATTTTCTCGGTCACGCTACAGCCGATCTACATCAGAATTCAGTGAGGTAATCAAACCGAGACTAATTCGTGTATTTGATTCTTAGACCAATGACCATCATCTAGATATTCGAGTATATATTCCACCAGCGACGGGAAATAATTTATTTATTTTTCAACTTAGTAAAAAAATTAAAACCAATAGAAACAAACAGTTTTTTTGAAATTTCGGATTTTATGGTAAATTTAATTTCAATCAAAAGTAGCGTTTGTTCATTTGTCAAAAAAACTAGCTACTTTGCGCGTACATCATTAAATTAAATGCATGAATCGTTAAATTTCAGTACCTTAACACAAGCAACTTACAAGACCAGCTAACCACTTCGACTTAGAGCAAATCTCATACTTTGTATCTATACAAGCAAACTCTTTTTACAGACCATTCCTAAAACGAGTATTTTTTTATTCCTAATATACGCATTAGATTTAATCACCGTATTCCACAAAATGTAATTATTTGTAACATTAGACAGATCGAATTAACTTATTAGTAAGTGTTTTTTTGTTCTATGCCTTTCAAACGGGATCAACCAATGCGTTAATTTTTCGATCCCACAAGATTAGCTTACCTATAGGAGGGGACCTTATAGTGCGCAAAGATGATAGCTTTAACAAAGCGTCACTGACTGCTCAAAAAACTATGGCACTATTGAAGGATCGAAAAATCAGAACGATCCCGCAGAATTACACCATATGGTATGAGTATCTTAGCGAGGAAAACCCAAAGATCATTGAAGTCGTAAATCGGCTTATGCTTGAAAGGGGTAAATTCAGTGATGAAGTCGCGAAGGAAATTTTTAACGAATTTTTCTCATTCGAAAAAGAAGGCAAGGAATTGCGCGAAGCCAATCGGCTAGTTCAACAATCCATGCAGGCTGTTTTGCGTGAAATTCAAAGTTCCTCAAACGGTCTTGCCAACTACGGGGAACAACTTGATAATTTTGCGGACACTGCAGATGGCTTAAGTTTACCTGATTTGCAAAGTACTGTTCGCAACGTCATCGCCGAAACCAAATCTATGGCCGAACAATCACATCAGTTGAATGATAGTTTGAAAAATGCCTCCGATGAAATATCCGCTCTAAAACTACGGCTTGAACAGGTAGAGAGTGAAACCTTAACTGACCCCTTAACTGGGATTGCCAATCGGAAGAAATTTGATACTGAATTACGACTTGCCACTGGAAATTCAAAAAAATCAAATTCCAAACTTTGCCTCATCATGTCCGACATTGATCATTTCAAGAATTTCAATGATGAGCATGGGCATGTCTTTGGAGATCAAGTCTTAAAACTCGTTGCGCAAACTTTAGATGGTGGCGTGAAAAACAATGCAGTTGCAGCAAGATACGGCGGCGAAGAATTTGGAATTATACTCCCTGGAACAAGTCTGGAACATGCCGCTAAACTTGCCGATAGTTTACGGACCAGTGTTTCCGAGAAAAAATTGGTGAAACGAAATACTGGGGCTGACGTTGGACGAATTACCATGTCATTTGGCGTCGCACAGTTTTCAGACGGAGAAAGCATAGACGATTTGATCGCACGTGCGGATACGGCGCTCTATCAAGCGAAAAATGCCGGTCGCGATCAGGTTAAAATCGACCTACCTCGTCTAGTGAGATCTGCTTAAACTGAAAAAATAGTTTCCCTACGAAATTTACGAAAAATCAGCTAATGTTTATAGCTGATTTTTTTTGCATTCTTTTAATGCGATACAAAAATATTCTATTTTTTTTATTTTTGTGTTAGTTTTAAAAAAATGCTCGGCATCAAACAATAAAAAAAAGGGGCCTCTCCCAAATGGCATATGAAACAATACTCTTTGACGTCGCGGATGGGGTGGCAACGATCACTCTCAACCGCCCTGAAAAAATGAATACTTTCAGCGAACAAATGCATGCTGATTTGAAATCGATAATGCCAGAGCTGTCGAAAGACGAAATCCGGGCTGTTCTAATAACGGGTGCAGGTCGTGCATTTGGGGCGGGCGCTGACCTATCGGAAAGTGATCCAACTAATCCTGACAAGTTTGACGCGGGGGAAACCCTTGAGAAAAACTACAATCCACTGATCTTGTTTTTACGGAACCTGGACAAGCCCGTTATCTCTGCGGTAAATGGCCCTGCTGCTGGCGCGAGTGTCAGTCTTGCTCTGGCCGCTGATATATGCCTTGCAGCCAAATCTTCTTATTTCCTTCAAGCCTTTTGCCATATTGGACTTGTGCCGGATGCAGGTGGCACCTATTTCTTGCCGCGGCTTGTTGGATCAGCCAAAGCCATGGGACTTGCCCTTCTCGGTGATAAGATCCCAGCAGAGGAAGCTGAACGTCTCGGCTTGATCTGGAAGGTAATCGATGATGATCAACTCATGATCGAAGCAAACTCACTGGCTTTACGTTTAGCCAAGGGACCAACAAAAGGCCTCGCAATGATTAAGCAGGCCATGAACGCTAGTCTTGGCAACACACTAGAAGAGCAATTAGATGTGGAACGGGATCTCCAACGCAAAGCCGCCAAAACCGCTGACTTCATTGAAGGCGTAAGGGCCTTTTCTGAAAAACGAAAACCAAACTTTACAGGTGAGTGATCCGTGGCAGACTATAAGAAACTAACTCCCGATGAAGTTGCTAAAACAGTCGCTGACACAATGTACCGCAAAGACAATGCCTCTCAGCATCTTGGAATAGCGTTAAAAGAGATCGGCCCCGGTACAGCCACCATGACTATGCGCGTGAACGATACCATGCTAAATGGGCATGGTACCTGCCACGGAGGATATATTTTCACTTTGGCAGATACGGCTTTTGCATTTGCTTGCAACGCTTATAATCAAAGCACAGTGGCTCAGGGCGCTCAAATTAATTTTCTGCGCGCTGTCTCCCCCGATTGTTTGCTTACGGCAACCGCTGTGGAAGTTCATCGTAAGGGCCGCACTGGTCTTTACGATATTGACGTGACAAATGAGACTAACGAACTCGTCGCAACATTCCGCGGCAATTCACACACAATCAAAGGCCAAATGATCCCCGGCCTTAACGAAAACGAAGAAGAAAAATCATGAAAAATGCTTATATTTGCGATGCTACGCGCACACCTATCGGCCGCTATGCCGGCTCTCTCTCCTCTGTCAGGACAGATGATTTGGGTGCTATTCCGCTCAAAGCGTTGATGGAAAGAAATTCTGGTGTCGATTGGTCTAAAGTCGACGACGTTATCTACGGCAACGCCAATCAGGCAGGCGAAGACAATCGAAACGTTGCACGGATGAGTTCACTGCTTGCAGGTTTACCTGACAGTACACCAGGTGCAACCATTAACCGCCTGTGTGGTTCTGGCCTTGATGCCACGGCAACAGCAGCCCGACAAATCATGACCGGAGAAGCTCAGCTGACCCTCTCCGGCGGTGTTGAAAGCATGAGCCGCGCACCATTTGTTACTGGAAAAGCAACATCTGCATTCGCGAGAAATGTGGAAACTTTCGATACAACAATCGGTTGGCGCTTTGTGAACAAGCAGATGAATTCACTCTACGGTACTGACAGCATGCCACAAACAGCCGAAAATGTGGCTGATGATTATGGCGTAAATCGCGCAGATCAGGATTTATTTGCCGTCCGCAGTCAGGATAAAGCCGCCGCGGCACAGGCAAATGGAAATCTCGCGGAAGAAATCACTTCAGTTACAATTCCGCAGCGAAAAGGCGATGATATCGTCGTTAGTCTTGATGAACATCCCCGTGCGACGACTTTAGAAAAACTGGCATCACTTCGCCCTATTGTTCGTCCTGATGGAACGGTTACCGCGGGCAATGCGTCTGGAGTAAATGATGGTGCTTGCGCTTTGCTAATTGCCTCTGACCAAGCAGTGAAAGATTACGGCCTAACTCCTAGAGCTCGTATCGTGGCCACCGCTGTTGCCGGTGTTCCCCCGCGCATCATGGGTATTGGACCCGCGCCTGCGTCCCAAAAAGTATTGAAGATTGCAGGTTTGACCATCGCTGATATGGATATCATCGAATTGAACGAAGCATTTGCAGCTCAAGGCCTTGCGGTTACCCGTGAGCTTGGCATTGCTGATGATGATCCTCGCGTGAACCCTCAAGGCGGCGCAATTGCGCTCGGTCATCCTCTCGGCATGTCGGGTGCACGGCTTGCAACCACAGCAATGTATCAGCTGCAACGGACAGGCGGGAAATACGCCCTTTGCACAATGTGCATCGGCGTTGGTCAAGGCATTGCAATGATTATCGAACGGGTCTGATAAAGGCTTGAGTTAAAATTTTAAAGGGAAAATGGATGTCACGCTTAACACCGCCAAAAAAAGAAGAATTGGATGCAATCGAAATCGCCAGCCGTGATGAGATTACAGACTTGCAGACAAAACGTCTGTCTTGGTCACTCTCCCATGCTTATGAGAATGTTCCTCTTTTTAAAGAACGGTTTGATGCGGCTGGCGTTCATCCTTCAGATTTTAAATCTCTCGAAGATCTTGCAAAGATGCCTTTTTGCTCGAAACAGGATCTTCGGGATAACTACCCTTTTGGAATGTTCGCAGTTCCCCGCGCTGACATCGTTCGTCTTCACGCGTCATCTGGCACAACTGGCCGGGCGACCGTAGTCGGCTATACGCAGAATGATATAGATAATTGGGCAGATTTAGTTGCTCGCTGCATTCGCGCCTCTGGTGGACGCCGTGAACATATGGTCCACATCACTTACGGCTACGGCTTATTTACTGGCGGTCTTGGCGCCCACTACGGTGCAGAACGGCTTGGGTGTGCTGTTGTCCCAATGTCTGGCGGGCAAACAGAACGTCAGGTTCAAATCATACAGGATTTTAAACCTGAAATTATCATGGTTACACCGTCCTATATGATGGCGCTTTCTGAAGAATTCCAACGCCAAGGTATTGATCCAAGAAACAGCTCCATAAAAGCAGGTATTTTTGGCGCAGAACCCTGGAGCGAGGCCATGCGCGAGCAAATCGAAAATACATTCGACATTGATGCGCTGGATATTTACGGCCTATCTGAAGTCATGGGACCAGGTGTTGCCAACGAATGCCTTGAAACCAAAGACGGCCTGACGGTATGGGAAGATCATTTTTACCCTGAAATTATTGATCCAGATACTGGAAAAGTCCTACCCGACGGCGAAAAAGGGGAGTTGGTTTTCACAACACTGACCAAAGAAGCCTTTCCCGTTATCCGCTATCGGACAGGTGATTTAACTCGTCTGTTACCAGGAACCGCCCGGTCTATGAGACGGATCGAGAAAATCACCGGACGTGTGGATGATATGTTGATTATCCGCGGCGTAAATTTATTCCCAAATCACGTTGAGGATCTTGTTGTCGCAACCGAAGGTCTGAGCCCCCATTATGTCCTAGAGGTCACTCGTGAAGGCATTATGGACGAGCTAACTGTCAAAGTAGAACGAGATCCGCTGACCCCAGTCGATAATTCGGTGGCAGTCCATCTGCAAAAACGGATTAAAGGTGTCTTGGGCGTTTCATCAAAAGTTATTCTATGTAATCCTGGTGAACTCGAACGCTCCGGCGGTAAAGCCAAACGCGTCATTGATCATCGTAAGCTATAATAAAGAGAGATACCCATGAGCGATAGCTTCAGCGGATTTTCCAAAGAATTTGTTACATTTTACGAGGATCTAACCCAGAATAATGACAGGGACTGGTACCATGCGAATAAGCAACGTTACCGCGACGTTGCTCTTTATCCCATGTGTGACTTCATTTCAGCACTTGCCCCTTACCTAGAAGATTTTGCCCCTTATTATATTGCAGACCCTCGTCCAAACGGGGGATCTGTTTTTCGTATTTATCGGGACGTCCGATTTTCAAAAGATAAAAAACCCTACAAAGAGCATATGGCTTGTCAATTACGTCACCAAGCTGGCAAAGACGCTCATGCCCCGGGTTTCTACCTGCATATAGATCTGGATGGTGTTCGATTTGGTGGGGGCCTTTGGAAACCGCCCTCCCCTAAACTCGCGCTTATTCGTGCCGAAATAGATGGCAAACCTGAAAAATGGCAAGCTATTTTGGATGATGAAGAGTTCATGTCTGAATTTGGTGAAATTTCCGGCGAGGGATTAAAACGAGCTCCGAAAGGCTACCCAATTGACCATCGACATATTGAAGATATGAAACGGCAAACATTCTTTGTTATGAAAAGAATGCCGCTAGCCACTATACACAAAGGAAACCTTGTGGAAGAGGTTGCCGCCACATTACAAAAGGCGACACCGTTCATGCGCTTCATGACATCGGCAGTCGGTCTTCCTTATTAGAAAAGACTCGAATACAAAATGTAAATATTCGGTTTATTTTTACTCCACTTACGAGTTCTTAACGATTTAGCACTACACTCCTTACATCAAGTTTGTAGTTGAGTAGAAGGAGTAGTGCCATGATGAACGTCATTGAATTCCAACCAGATTCCACAGTGGATCTGTATAGCACTGCTCATTTCATGATTATGCAGCAAGGCGAAAGTGCTGTCGATATGTTAGACCATGAAGCTCACTCCCTACGGGAAAACGGGGCAACAGAGGAATTGAGTGCGTGTCTTCACCTACTCCGGGTTGTTAAAGAACTAATTGATATGGAGTATCGGGGCCCCATACATTGATCCAAACATAAGATCTATTTATGTCTAATCCGAGCCCCGTTCTAGGGGCTCTTTTTATCGGTCACTCAGATCGCTCCAGCACACCGTATTTAACAAGCACAGTATCTAGCTCGTCCTTTGAAAAGGGTTTTGTAAGAACTTCGTTCATTCCAATATTGATGAGTTGTTCTATTCTTTCGCTAAACGCCTCTGCCGTAACACCAACAATTGGCAATTGATCTTGTTTGTATTTTAGCCGGATGATTTCCGTAGCCTCTATCCCGCTCATTTCCGGCATATGGACATCCATTAAAATCAAATCCGGCATCGTTTTATCCAAATATTCTACAGCCAATTTCCCATTGACTGCAAAATCCACCGTATGGCCACCCTGCTCCAGCATTGCTTTGGCTATCATGGCGTTCACAATATTGTCTTCAGCCACCAGAATTTTAAGTGGCAAGATTTCCTCAGTAGTTATTTTCGTGATGGAAGAGGCAAACGTCTTTCTTTCAACCACTGAGGCCAATCGCAACGGCAAGCAAACCGAGAATGTTGATCCAATACCAAGATCACTGACCACTTGTATAGTGCCGTCCATTAGTTCAATAAGATTTTTTACAATGGACAATCCCAAACCAGAGCCGCCAAATTTTCTGGTTATTGAATTATCTTCTTGAACAAAGACATCGAAGATAGAGGCTATCCGATCCGGTGCTATCCCTGGCCCAGTGTCCTTCACTTCTATCCGGTACGTGTTTTTAGATTCCTCATACTCAGCAATTTTATCCATAAAAACAGATATACTAATCTGACCGGTATTGGTGAATTTAAAGGCATTACTCAATAAATTTAGAACCACCTGCCGCAATCGCATTTTATCGCCAACGACTAAAGTTTGTTCTGCTACTAATTCGTTTATTTCAAACGATAAGTCTCTCTCCTCGGACAAGCTGATAAAGGATGACGATACATCCCAGATAAAGTCTTTTAGATCAAAAACGGCCTCCTCCAGATGGATGTTGCCAGCTTCGATTTTCGACATATCCAAAATATCGTTCAATATTTCAAGCAATGACGTTCCTGAAGACAAAATATTATCAACTTTGGTTACTTGATCAGGGTCAAGCTCGGTATCACGCAGCAATTGCGCCATACCCAACACACCATTTAAAGGCGTTCGAATTTCATGGCTCATGGTTGCTAGGAAATTCGTTTTTGCCGTATTCGCATTTTCAGCATTGTCTTTGGCAAAGATTAGAGCTTCTTCCAGTCTTCGCTGTTCTGTAATATCAAGGCAAGTGTTTACAAACCCACCGTCTGGCATTGGATTACTAAAAATTTGGATCAATGTCCCATTATTTAATTTTCTAACGAATTCTCTCGGAACACATCTAGCAGCGTCTGCAACCCTCTCTTTAACAATATCATCAACGTGACCTGGACCGAAGTCAGCGTGTTTGAAATTGAATCTGATAAAATCGGCATATGGCGTACCTACCGCTGTAAGTTTTTCAGGGAATCCGAACATTTTACCAAATTTTGCATTAGAAATTACAAAATTCATGTTTTTATCAAAAACACTTAATCCCTGACTTATATTTTCTTTCGTCGCATACAGAAGTTCTTTTTCACGGCGTAAGCCTTCCATCAGAATTTTATATTCTGTTATATCCGTCCTAACCGTCACATAACGAAAGGGCACACCATGTTCATCGAGAAAGGGAATAATAGTTGATTGCAACCAATATCGATCTCCATTCTTCTTGATGTTATTTATTTGCCCTTTCCATGTCTTACCGCTGGCAGTAACTTCGTTCAAATTTTTATAAAATTCATCAGAATGATACCCTGAACGAAGTATATCGTGGTTCTGGCCATAGATTTCATCTCTGACGTATCCGGTAATTTCACAGAAAGCATCGTTGCAATAGGTGATGGCCCCGTCAATATCTGTGACACTTACGATCGCATGCTCATTAAGCGCAAACTTTTGCACTTCTAATTCGCGGACAAGGGCAGCTTCATGATTTAATATGTCATATATACTCAGCATTAGACCTATTAGGACACACCCATAACTGACGATCTTCAGTCCAAGCGCAATATCGAACTCTAGATCAAATAGGCTACCTGAAGACGACATAAGCATAGCTTGCGAGATCAGCCCGACAATAAGAGATAGCATCAGCCAATGATCAAACGCTTTTGTCCGCCAGTCTCCTTTTCTTGCATAACCAATCAGGGCCAGAAGAAAGAAGAAGGCAGACAAAACCTCTCCAGATCTTCTGGAAATGAGATCTGGTTCGTCGCCGATTGGGGACAGCATAAAAGCAATAAATAAGCAAAATGAGAGAATAATCAGTCCTGAAACAATATAGATGATCCAGTGTTTTTTTTCGAGTTTGCGCCCGCGCCTATCTTCGATCCAGTAAACAAACCAAGAGAATGCCAGCAGCATTGACAAAAATTGTCTAGATGCAATCCAACTCCACGGAATAAGAGTTGGTAAATCTGAGTACATATGAGGCGTTAAAAATGGGAATGTGACTAGAGCATGATATCCATCAAGAAAGCCTGTGCCTGAAAAGCCAATAGCCACAATCAGAAATATCTTATTTCTCAGATAATAGTATCTTAAAAGAGCCATTCCACCGACGATGAAAGACAGCATAGTTGCTACAGCTTCCAACACTGTGTGGAGCCCCGCTGTCCCCTCCCATGCAACCCCGTGTAAAAGGGCATAGGAAATGGTTAGACCAAAAGCGACTGCTACATACTGAAAAGTACGGTGGTGTAGGTTAACAAAGGACATTGTCGCTAAGAACCCCATAGAAATATTCGTGGTAACGTTACATAACGCCAACACAGTATAGCATTTTTCGCTAATATTTCTTTAATGTAGGGCTGCGAAAGACTTATTATGATCCTTCGTTTATTTATTTCTCTTTAAACAAAAGAAGATGGGTAATCGCAGTGGATACCGCATTACCCATCCTCTATTTTTTCAGGTAAAGTCTAATTTTTTAGAACGACACGTCCAAATACATTTCCTTTTTGAAGATCCATCAGAGCTGTATTGGCTTCACTCATTGGTCGCTCGTCCAATTTTAGGTCCTGCAATTTACCTGCTTTGGCAAGAACTAGAAGTTCATTCATTTCATCCAAGCTACCAACAAAGGAGCCTTCGACGCCAATGGCTTTAATTGGGAACATCGGTACTGGTAGCGAGAAAGTCCCACCGAATAAACCAACAATAACTAATTTTCCGCCTTTGCAAAGTGCGTTCACACCAAATTTGGCACTACTTTCCGCGCCAACAAAATCGATGGCAGCATTCACGCCGCCGCCTGACAAGCGCATCAATTCTTTAAATTGCGCGCGATCACTTGGATCAAACGCAGCTTCAGCACCAGCATCCAGACCCATCTGACGTCTTTCCGGATCGATATCAGCCACAAAAATTCGGGCATTTGTAACTGACTTGGCAATTGCCATGCCCGCGAGACCAACGCCGCCGCAACCAACGATCAACAAAGTCCCGTTATCACATTTGGCTTTTGCTTTTTTCAATGCGCCATAAGCAGTCAATCCAGAACAGGTATATGTACACGCCAATTCTTTTGCGAGATTGCCGTAATCTAAAAGGTATTTTTCGTGAGGAATGAAGACATGGTCACTATAACCACCATCAATATCCACACCCAGCGCTTGTGGGTTGTTACATAGATGAACATCGCCAGTCGCACAGATGGCGCAGTCATCGCAGCCAATCCACGGATAAGCAACCCGTTTGTCACCGATTTTAACATCAGATACATCATCACCAACGGCAACAACTTCGCCGACAATCTCATGTCCTAGTGTGAAGGGCAGTTTACGTTTACCGCGGACATCAAGTTTATGCCCCCCTCCCATGTCAAAATGGCCTTCCCACAGGTGAATATCACTATGGCAAACGCCACAGGCAGAGATTTTCAGCAAGACTTGTTTGCCTGATACTGATGGTACCTCACCTGTATTCTCTACAAGCGCTTCACCATATTCTTCAAATTGATAGCTTTTCATGTCGCCGCCCCATTTTTTTATTATCGGGTTTACCCGCTTTTTTGCTTCGTTAGGATCAATAGTATAGATCCGATTTTTATTAGCTAGTACCCAACATAATCAAACTGGGTTGAGAGTGAAAGCAGAAGTTCGAAATAACAAGACGCAAAAAAAAGGCTGCTTCAATCTGATTAAAACAGCCCTTTTAAAATTTAGATGATCAGCTCTTGCAAATCTTCATCAAAACCGTCCCCGGTCATGAGGTTTCATATTATCAATGATGGGTCCAGCAGGGACTACACCAGTAGGATTAACAGTATCGTGGCTCCCGTAATAATGAGATTTTATGTGATCCATATTCACGGTTTCAGCCACACCTGCTACTTGATACAAGTCACGTAAGTAATTAGAAAGATTTGGGTAATCGACAATTCGTTTCAGGTTACATTTGAAATGACCAACATAGACAGGGTCAAACCTTACCAGTGTTGTAAACAAGCGCCAATCGGCCTCGGTAATAATACCTCCCACCAGATATCTTTGATCAGAAAGGCGCGTCTCTAACCAATCAAGGGTCTCAAATAACGGAAATACTGCATTTTCATAGGCACTCTGTGTTGTGGCAAACCCGCTGCGATAAACGCCATTATTCAAAGTCTCGTAAATCCGAGCGTTCACGACATCGATTTCGTCTTGAAACCGTTTTGGATAAAAATCTCCCGGAAGCGCCCCGATATCGTCGAACGCACTGTTAAACATACGGATAATTTCAGATGACTCATTGGATACAATAGTGTTCCGCTCTTTATCCCAGAGAACAGGGACTGACGCCCTCCCCGAATAGTTTGCAGCAGCGGTTTGATAAATTTGGTGAACATATTCTACCCCATGAATGGGATCTTCGATCACACCTTCACCCGGCCGGAAGCCCCATCCTTTTTCGCCCATATAATGATGGACGACAGAATAGGAAATCATATCCTCCAGCCCTTTCAATTTGCGAAAAATCATTGTCCGGTGTGCCCATGGACACGCGTGAGAGATATAAAGGTGATATCGTCCAGCTTCCGCTTTAAATCCACCTTCCCCAATAGGTCCCGCTTCGCCATCTTTCGTAATACAGTTACGAAAAGCCGCATCTTTGCGAATAAATTTTCCGCTGCCGTCTTTAGGGTTTGGATTTTCGGTAAACCAAACGCCATCAATTAATAGTCCCATAAAATCCTCTAGAATTTGTTGTTTTGGAAATCGTCAAACGCCTGCATAACTTCTTTGCGCGTATTCATCACAAACGGGCCGCCCTTAGCCACAGGCTCGTTCAGCACCTTCCCCGCAACGAGGAGAAAACGGGCTCCCTTCTCAAGTGCGGTGATTGTAACTTCATCGCCTTCACCTAAGACACAAAGGTCACCGGTATTAAGGTCAACATCACTAGCCCTCACGGTGATTGATCCTTCAATCACATAGATGAAGGCGTTGTGACTATCTGCAATATCTTGTGAAAGCTCTGCATCGGCGTTAAGGCGAATATCCATATACAAAGGCTCAGTATGCTCGTTTATTACCGGGCCGACTGTTCCGGCATTGGTTGTCCCTGCAATGACACGAATATTTCCACTGTCCACAAGCTCCTCAACGGGCATAACATCAGGTGGGAATTCCTGATATCCCGGGGCACACATTTTTTGGCTGGCGGGCAGATTTACCCACAATTGAAAACCTTTCATAAGGCCTTCGCTTTGCTCCGGCATTTCCGAATGAATGATACCCCGTCCCGCGGTCATCCACTGCACACCACCTGGGATAATTACGCCCTCATTACCTGCGTTATCTTTATGACGCATTTGACCAGCAAGCATATAGGTCACCGTTTCAAATCCGCGGTGAGGGTGAGAGGGAAACCCTGCGATATAATCATCAGGCTCGTCTGTTCCAAAGACATCCAGCATCAAAAACGGGTCAAGAATATTAAGTTCGGGGCCGCCAATATAACGGCGCAGCTTAACACCAGCGCCATCTGAGCCTTCTACACCTTGGATAATACCGATAATCTCGCGGCTACTTTTAACCATCCATCAATCCTTTTATCTAAATCAACTGTGTTTCCTATACCTATCAACATAATATTTCCGATTTAATGGATAAAGATTAAATATTGCAACTTACTGTTCTTTAAAATAGAACAATATATATGGGACAACTTGAAGATATGGCATTATTCGTCAGCATTGTGGAAAGCGGCAGTATTACGGCATCCGCAGAACAGCTTAACCTTGCCAAATCTGCCGTTAGCCGCCGATTGGCCGATCTTGAAAATCGGTTAGGCGTTCAACTCCTTACGCGAACAACGCGTCGATCCAGTCTGACTGAAGCAGGGCAAATTTTCTACAATCAAGCGCAAAAGATCTTGAGCGATACTGAGGAGATGGTGAGTTCCATCAGTCTTGCAAAATCAGAACTAAGCGGAACATTGAAGATAGCGGCACCACTTTCTTTTGGTCTTAAACACTTGGCGCCGGTCGTCAATAGCTTTGCCGTAGACCATCCGGGTCTGATTATTGATATGAGTTTCGCAGATCGACAAATCAATTTGATTGAAGAAGGCGTGGACTTAGCTATTCGGATTGCTCATTTGGAAAACTCCACACTTGTTGCGCGGCGCTTCACCACCATCCGTCACTGTCTTTGCGCAAGCCCTGAATATTTGGAGAAATTTGGCGTCCCGAAAACACCTGCAGATCTCATATCCCACCGCATTTTAAGATATAAAAGCCCAAGTGGGCTTGTCCATCGCTTCTACGATACAGACAACAAACCACATGAGTTTAGTGGGCAAACCGCCATGATGTCCAACAATGGCGATTTTTTAAGGCAAGCCGCATTGGATGGGATTGGTCTCTACTTCACGCCCACATTTATTTGCTGGCAGGATTTCAAGGCGAAAACACTCATCCCTGTTCTCCAAAATTATGAGACTTCTGATTTGGGGGCATATGCCATCTACCCACAAACCAGATATTTATCATCACGCGTGCGATTATTTATCGACCACCTAGCAAACTGTTTCGGGGAAACACCCTATTGGGATCGTTAGTAACTAGCCCCACCATCTGGCGCGCGGTACACGGATAAGATTTTATCTTTCCAAATTTTGTCCGTCGTAAAATCGCCCGGCGTTGTAAAGGGAATGCCCCTTGATTTCATATCAGCGCAGAAAATGTCCGCTACCATTTGCGGATTAAGGTCGTGAGAATGATCATCGAAAGAGCCCGCTTCCACTTCATTTTTAAAACAATAAGCCTTCCAGAGCACCGAAACACGAACTTGTCCGTAGTCAAACATCGCCGTTGTTTTTCCATCTTCTACGACATTCCATTTACGATCCCCCGATAGGCAAAGCGTTGCATCATACCCAATGTCATCGTAATTGTTTTGCTCTGCCGGATCTCCGATCGCTCCCACACGGTGGTACATATATTCATTATCTGCCAACACGCATCGGTTCGAATAAGGCGGACTTTCGGTTAACGATGGTCGATTTAGACCATTTGGCCAGTATTCAAATTCACCGCCAACGCCATCATAAAACCAAGTGATTGCTGATGCCACCGGGATCGCCCAATTATGGAACAAGCCTGAGTACCCCATTGGGGCCAACATCCAACTTGGGACTTCTCTGTTTTGAGCGCCGCGGAAAAAAGGGAGGTCTAAATGAAATGGGGCGCCTGGTGCGGGCAGGTTCAAATTTGTCATCATGGCAACAGGCCGGATGACCTCAGCCTGAAACGACTGCTTTGCGGCATTGATAAAATTTTGATTATAGAAAAATGGCTCCGCCCCATCGAACACAACTTTTTCACCAAGTGCCCAAAAGTTGCGAAACCATCCGCCACTAGTCTCACCCGTATTTTTGTGAACCGCCGATAATGTTTTGTAGGCACTGCCTTTATCGATTAGGTCTGAGATACCTTGCGGATCAGAAAATGCAATATCCATTCCCACTGGTGGGGCAAGAAGATTAGTTGATCTAATAACAGGGGCGTTAGCATCAGACATTATTCTTATCCTTTTTATGCTGCTTATACTTAAGCTTAAGGGAATAAATCCACTCGATAAAGTTTAAAGTGTAAAATGCGGTTCCATCAGAACCTGAACCTCAAGACAACTCACGGACTTAACATTCATTTGTCTACGTAGTATTTGCCTTTATTCATCTCTTTTCTTCTAATACATGAACTGCTATCACCACAGAAAATATACGTATAGGGAGATGCCTTCATGCAACATGAAGTACAATCAACACCAGACATCAAGACGCTAAATATTCACAATGATGGATTGCGGCATGATTGGTCCCGCGCGGAAATTTCAGACCTTTTTGACTTGCCGTTGATGGATTTGATTTTTCAAGCCCAAACAGTGCATCGGCAACATTTCCCTGCAAACGAAGTCCAAGTCTCCAGCCTGTTGTCCATCAAAACGGGGGGGTGCCCAGAAGATTGCGCCTACTGCCCTCAATCCTCTCATCATAATACTGGCTTGCCCGCGGCGAAGTTGTTGCAGGTTCAAACCGTCCTTGAAGAAGCGCAACGGGCAAAAGACGGCGGCGCGACCCGGTTCTGTATGGGCGGTGCATGGCGAAGCCCGAAAGACCGTGACATGGATGTAATCACGGCAATGATCGAAGGCGTTAATGACATGGGCATGGAAACATGTATGACCCTTGGCATGCTCAGCCCATCGCAAACTATCAGGCTAAAAGAAGCTGGCCTTGATTACTACAACCACAATGTGGATAGCTCCCCAGAATATTATGAGAAAATCATCACGACCCGCACCTATGAAGACCGCCTGAATACACTGGCACTGGTTCGCGACGCCGGGATCAATGTTTGTAGCGGCGGAATTGTTGGCATGGGCGAGACTGCGAATGATCGTACCGGAATGATCCAAACTTTAGCCAACCTTCCTGAACATCCGGGCAGCGTTCCCATTAATATGCTTGTGCACGTTGAAGGCACACCTCTTAATAAGACGGAACCCCTCGATAATTTCGATTTCATTCGAACTATCGCGGTCTCAAAGCTGACCATGCCAGCCTCCGTTGTCAGATTATCGGCTGGCCGTCTTGAAATGAGTGATGAAATGCAGGCCATGTGCTTTATGGCCGGTGCCTCGTCCATATTTGCTGGATCAAAACTGCTGACAACGGAAAACCCCGATCAAAAAACCGACATGCAGTTATTTGAACGCTTGGGACTTAAACCTTCGGCTATTTGCAAGAAAGAACACCAGAAAGCGTCTTGATTATTCCATAGCGATGCTTCTGGCTTTTTATATGAATATGGGTAACACTATTTTGCAGTGTTACCTGTATCCGACGTCAAAAATGATGCGGACTAAAAATAAATAAAAAGGTGTCCCATGAGCGAAGCAAAAAAAGCCACAGTAAATTTCACTGAAATGACTGGTGGCACTGCAGAAGATTACGCCATCATCTCAGATAATTTTCGGGAATTCTCAAAAGGGTTACCTGACAGAGTTCTCACCCATCTAAAGCTGCTTGCTGGTGACTTTGGTGGTTTTCCTATTGATCGTTTGCAACATTCCTTGCAAGCAGCAACAAGAGCGCACCGGGACGGCCGTGACGAAGAATATGTCGTTATGGCACTGCTTCACGATATTGGCGACACGCTAGGCACCTATAACCATGCAGATCTCGCGGCAACCATCTTACAGCCATTTCTATCCGACGAAAATTATTGGATTGTAAAAAATCACGGCATATTCCAAGGCTATTATTTCTTTCATCATATTGGCTTAGATCGGAACTTGCGGGATCAATTTAAAGATCATCCTTACTATGACGCTTGTGCCGAATTTTGTGCAAAATATGACCAAAATGCCTTTAGCCCCGCTTATAAATCTGAAGATTTGGGCTTTTTCGAACCGATGATTAAGCGCGTCATGGAACACCCAAGAACAACCATTTATAAAGCAGCGGAATAAAGCTCGTGGACAAATTACCCGTAATAGATA
>Ga0105357_10000192_pt1 | contig 30511 bp, 32 predicted proteins | sample GOMGulsemesocosm_4_FD_83660 | JGI IMG/M metagenome (GOLD analysis project Ga0105357, IMG submission 83660) | Methane-oxidizing microbial communities from mesocosms in the Gulf of Mexico - GOM15B Gulf of Mexico | ecosystem: Environmental > Aquatic > Marine > Cold seeps | place: USA: Gulf of...
GCCCCAAGTATAGTCGGCGGTTAAGTGGTAGGCATTACGCTCTTTACCGTATTCTTTTTCCAGTACAGGACCAAGGGCCGCACCTGACATATGGGCGTTAAAGAAGTGCCTAAAGCCGTAGCGGCGTTTGTCTTTACCGGTAGTATCGTTAGAGTGGGTTAGACCCGCCATAAAGATAATGCCCGCCTCTTGCGCAAATGATTGCTGCGCAATAGCTACGCCGGATGAAGATCCGCCGGAAAACATAATCACTTTATCTTTTTCGATCATACGTTTTGCAGAGGCGCGCGCTGCATCAGATTTGGTTTGAGTGTCACCGGTAACAAAGGTGACTTTTTTACCTAAAATACCATTACCTTTGAGCATAGAAGGTTTCATGGTATTCATTAACCCTCCATCTCCTTCACCATTTAAATGCGAGACTGCCAATTTGTAGGCACGTAACTCATCTGCACCTTCATCGGCATACGCACCTGACTGTGGAACATTAAACCCTAAAGTAACTGTCTTAGATTTAGTAGGATCGTTGGGGAAGTCTTTCGCCCAAACATTTGCACTGTAAAACATAGGCATAGCGCCTGCGACGGCAAAAGCGCCACCGGCTGTTAATATCCTTCTACGCAGGATATTGGTTTCCTCGTTTTTTTTATCACTCATTGTTATTATTCTCCATGACTTACTTTTAATAAAAGTTTTACGGCGAGCTTTTTCTGGAAGCACAGCCAGAAAACGGATAAATCTTACCCTAAAGCTATTTAAAACTAGCATAGTTCTAACAATTTGGCGTATATACTTTAGTCTAGGTTAGTGCAATTGTATGATTTAACTATATGAATTTGTTAGACTAAATTAACATTTATAGGTGGTGTTATTTGTTCAACATGAGTTTTTTGGGTGTGTTTCGATCAAAAAACCAACAGGATGTGTTGGTTCGTCCTGAGTCTTTGAATTTATGGTCGCTTTATTATAGTCAACTTCACACTCATCTTCTCTTGCAAAGATAAGTTTTCAGGTATTGATGCGCAATAAACTCAGTCATATTTATTGGCGCATTTATATCTAGGAATAATCAATAAGATACCACTTGAATTAACCAAGTAACCCAGAAAAATCAGTATGTGCGCAGTGTTAGTCAACTTAGTTTCATCGGTTATGGCAAAGTAGCCGTAGCCAAACTGACGCTATTATTTGGCTAATTTTCCTTTGCTGGTTAGGTTCGGCTGTTTGCTCGCTAAATCAGTAATCTAGTCTACAATGCTAAAGCTTAGGAATTAGTGATTAATTCCTTTAGGCATCAGGCGCAAACAATCGTCCATGATTGCAGCAAGTGCTGACTCAGGAAGAGCATGATAACAGTGAAAGGGAGCAGTAAATGAAAAAAATTACGATTGCATTATCAATGGCGCTATTGGCTTATCCTTTAAGCAGTTTGGCTGCGGGGCTTGTCTCAGAGGCCCCAGCGAATGCTGAGGTCTATTTCATTCAACCCAGTGATGGGCAAATAGTGAAAGGAAAAGTGAAAGTGGTATTTGGCCTAAAAAATATGGGTGTGGCCCCTGCGGGCACCGATAGAAAAAATACCGGACATCATCATTTGTTAATTGATAAGGAAGTGCTTCCTGATTTGAGCATGCCATTGCCTTCATCAGATCAAGTCAAGCATTTTGGCGGTGGACAAACTGAAACAGAGATTACCCTAGCCCCAGGGAAACATAGCTTGCAGCTATTGTTGGGAAACTATGTGCATGTTCCACATAATCAACCGGTAATGAGTCAGAAAATAACCATTACAGTGGAATAAATAAACGCCGACCATCTTGTAACGAGTCACTTTGCTTAGGGAAGCTGTGAACAATCCATTATTTTCGCAGCGGGCTTAAAACGCCGAATACTTAGAAACAGAGGGACACTGTACGCCTCAGGTAGCTGGGAAATGAGGAGCCCGTTGTAAACTAATTGAGGCGTCTTGAACTAATTCTCTCTTTAGTCCGAAACATGGGTATGCGGGGCTATTTTAGCGATATGTTTAATCTAATATTGCTAGTTTAAATTCAGCAAAGATATATTATCTAATATTCCCCACTAATTACTGACTATTTAATGGCTATTCACTGATACATGAAAATTTTTTTACTCACCCATACACGTGAATTGGAGCGTAAAAGCAATACCGGGCAGCTGGCATTAACATCTTCTCATGGCATTGTTGAGAGAGTGGTTTGGGATAGAGTGCATCCTGATCAACAATTGCTAGCGTTAATCGAAAATAACCAAGCACTGCTGATTTATACCCGAGGGGATGAGGCTAGTGCTGTCATAGAAGACTTTGAAAATATCATTATTATTGATAGTACATGGCAAGAGGCGCAGAAAATTTTTAATAAAAGCCCCTATTTAAAAAAGGCGCCTCGGGCATTGATCGATACCCAAAAAAGCTCTGAATATAAGCTCAGGCGAAATCAACCAAGTGGCGGGTTGTGTACTATTGAATGCATTGTTGAAATTTTAAAAGTTAAAGGATACAGTGAGTTAGCAGCCCAATTAATGTCCAAGTTTGAGCAGTTCAATCAAAAGGTGTAATTTTAATATGCATAAAGCGATGGTTACAAAATTTTACCAAGTACTGTGGGATGCACAGGACAAAACGGCACTGGCCAGTGTTTTAGATGAAGAATTCACGTTTAGAGGATCGTTAGGCCAGGAAAAACGTGGTCGCGAAGGGTTTTCTGAGTATGTTGATATGGTGCATATTGCCCTAGGAGAGTATAAATGTGACATTATTGAGCTAGTGGCAGAGGGCGATAAAGTCTTCGCCAAAATGTCTTTTACAGGAATTCATCGCAACGATTTTTTAGGTTATGCACCAAGTAATGAACGTGTCACTTGGTATGGTTGCGCACTCTTTAGCTTTGAAAATGCATTGATCAAAGATGTCTGGGTATTAGGAGACCTGAAAAGCTTAGAGGAGCAGTTGGAGTCGAATAAGAAAAAGCTAGAAGCTAAAAGCTGAAAGCTAAAAGCTAAAAGCGGCTCTGCAGCCAGAGGCTTCATTTGTTGAGTAGTGCCGCGACCATTTGGTTGAAGCCAGAGCCATGTGGCTTATCTGTCATCCACGTCGGGTGGTGCTTTAATGCAGCTAAGCTGGGGGCTATATTGGCAACGCCAACACTGTTTGGGAAAAATTCAAACATGCTTTCATCATTGAGCGAATCGCCGATAAAGAGCACTTGTTCGCGCATTTGTGCCGTGTTCAGTTGATACTCTTGTGCGAGGAACTTTTGCGCCATAGTTTTTTTATTATAGTCCCCAAACCAAGCATTCACATGAATTGAGCTTGCATTAGCACAGGCGCCAGCTGAGTGGAACACTTCTAACACTTGTGCCACTTGTTGTGGCGTAATCCCTTTATTATCTTGATTGTAATCGATAGCGACATCGACTAACCGATAAGCTTGATCTTTGGCGAGCGTTACTTGCGGCACAGTTTCAATGGCTAATTGGGCTAGTGCTAATAGTTGTTTTTGATTATTTATACGCGTGTTTTCGCTGTGCCAAAATTGATAGTTGAGTGAGCTATCTTTCATTTTTTTAATATATAAACCGCCATTTTCGCCAATCACTGCAGCACAAGGCCACAACCTGGCAAAAGAGTCGCACCAGCCGGCACACCCCCCTGTGATGGGGATAAATACAATCCCGGCGGCAACCAACTGGTGGATGGCAAGATAAGTATCAGGGCGTAGCTGGCCTTGGCTAGTGATAGTGTCATCAACATCACTGAGCACATATTTTATGCCCGATAGCTGGTTGGGTAAAGGCAGCGGCAAAAGATTGTTAGGCATGGTTATTGCCCTCGTGGCAAGTGATCACTTGTACATTTAAAGCGGTTAACTTGTCATGTATTTCAGTCTCAGGTGGCTGATCAGTAAAGACTTTATCGATAGTGCTAAAAGGAGCAACTTTGGCGAAGGCTTTTTTGTTCCACTTGCTTTCATCCACCGCTAAAAATTTGTGTTGAGAATTATTTAATAAACTTTGGGTAATCGCGACATTGTCCATATCAAAATCCATTAAACCGCGCTCTATATCTAAGGAGCCTACACCGACAATAGCAAAATCAACATAGTAGCTATTAAAGAAGTGTACGCATTGATCGCCCACCATGTCTTGATCGAGCGGGCGTAATTTGCCACCACTGAGCATTACTTCAATGTCACTGCTTTGAAAAAACAAGCTAGCCACATTTAAGTTGTTAGTGATGATTTTAAGACCTTTCTTATTTAATAAAGCTTTAGCGACTGCTTCAATAGTGGTGCCAATTCCCAGCGCTACCGAAGCATTATCGGGGATTTGTTCCGCTATTTTTTTGGCTATGTTTAATTTAGCTTGAGCGTTAAGCACGCGGCGGCTACCAAAAGAGAGGTTTTCAGCGCTGGGTAGTTGACCGACGCCTCCGTGGTGGCGACGCGCAAGCCCCAAATCACAAAGTTGTGTGATATCACGTCTAATGGTTTGCGCAGCCATATCAAAGTGCTGCGAGAGAGACTCAACACTGATAAATTCAGCACCGCTAATTTTATTGAGGATTGATTGCTGTCTGGCGTTTAATTTCACGTCTGCTTCTCAGTCGTTAGGCTGTCCGTCAAAAAGCGTTGAGGATAATCGGTAATGATGGCATCTACCCCCCACTGCCAATGATTTTGAACACTTTTAGGGTCGTTAGCGGTATAGCAATACAATTGGTAGTGTTGCGCTTTGATGGCTTTTGCCTGTGCTTCATTTAAATGCAGGTAGTTACAATGACAGCTAACCGCATTCACACTTTGCAATTGTGAGTGCCAATTATTTGGGATCTTATCGTAGAGCACACCAAGTTGTATTTGCGGCGCCTGTTGCTGACAGTACGCCAATGCCGCTAGATCAAAGCTGGAAATGATAAGTTTATCAAAATCTTGCCAATGCGTAGCCAAGGCCTTTAATACAGGAGCGGCCACTTTTTCTGCGCTGTTCTCATAGAGTTTTATTTCTAAGTTTAGCCCTAGCCCGAGCGATTGTATCAGCTTGATCGACTGTTCTATACCCGCCATAGGCTCGCCTTGATACTCGCTGGAAAACCATGTGCCGCAATCGAGCTTGGCAACGCTGTCAACGTTGTGTTCGCTCATCGCGCCTGTGCCGTTTGAACAGCGATCGACACTGTTGTCGTGCCACATTACGATACTTCCATCGCCACAGGCGATAGCATCTATTTCGACCCATTGCACCCCTTGCTCTGCCGCGAGTGACAGTGCGGCCAAGGTGTTTTCTGGCGCTAGGCTAGATAAGCCACGATGCGCAATAATAGGGGAAGTAATCATAGGTTTCCTTTTTTACTGAATTAGTAAATACGTTGCTCGGTTTGCGGATCGAAAAAATACAGCTTGTTAGGATCAAAGCTGATATTTTGGCTGTCACCGATATTGATTTGTGCATGACCTTCGCATTGTATAACAATAGCTTGAGGGACGTCTTCACAGTTTACATAAAGAAGAATGCTCGCGCCTAGTTTTTCGATCATTGCCACCTTACCTGTCAGTACTTGGCTATTACTTTCAATAAAGTGTTCTGGGCGTATACCTAATACAAGCTTACCGCGCACTGAGACATGCTCTGGGCGAGCGATTTTTTGATTGCCAATAATGATGTGCTGTTCGCTCACTTCACAGTCGAGAAAGTTCATCGCTGGAGAGCCTATAAAACTTGCGACAAATTGGTTATGAGGATTGTCGTAGATTTCCATGGGCGTGCCAATTTGTGCGGCAACCCCATCTTTTAGTACCACTAATCTGTCTGCCATGGTCATCGCCTCAACTTGATCGTGGGTGACATAGATAGTGGTAACACCTAAATTGCGTTGCAATGTTTTAATTTGCATGCGCATTTGCACACGTAATTTTGCATCTAAATTGGACAGTGGCTCATCAAATAAAAACACTTTTGGCTTGCGCACTATTGCGCGACCCATCGCGACGCGTTGTCGCTGGCCACCGGAGAGGTTACTAGGCCTGCGATCAAGGTACTCTTCTATCTGCAATAGCTGCGCAGTTTGCTGTACGCGTTGCTCAATTTCAGCTTTCGGCAATTTCATCAGTTTTAAGCCGTATGCCATATTGTCATAGACGCTCATGTGCGGATAAAGGGCGTAGTTTTGAAATACCATCGCAATACCACGGTCTTTTGGTTCCAGCTCATTCACACAGACGTTATCAATATTGACCGTGCCTTGGGTAATAGATTCAAGACCTGCCACCATACGTAATAACGTGGATTTACCGCAACCGGAGGGGCCGACTAATACGATAAATTCGCCATCTTGGATATCAATGTCAATACCGTGTATGACTTGGGTGTTTTGATAAGATTTTTTGATTTGTGCAATGTTGATATCTGACATTATTACTTCTCCGAATCCGTCAGGCCTTTTACAAAAACTTTTTGCATACAGATAACCACTAAAATAGGTGGCAGCATGGCGAACAGTGCTGTGAGCATAATAAGTTGCCACTGCGGTTCACTCTCGCCTGATTCAAGCATCTGCTTGATACTCATGACCACGGTGTACATATCTGAATCGGTGGTGATTAATAGCGGCCATAAATACTGGTTCCAACCGTAAATAAATAAAATCACAAACAGCGCGGCAATATTGGTGCGCGACATGGGTATCACTACGTCGAAGAAAAAACGCATGGGGCCGGCACCATCAATGCGTGAGGCTTCCATTAATTCATCGGGAATAGTGAGAAATGTCTGTCTAAACATAAAGGTAGCCGTGGCAGATGCAATAAGCGGTATGCTTAATCCCCAGTAAGTATCTAACATGTCAAAATTTGCGACCACTTCATAGGTCGGTAATATGCGTACTTCAACCGGTAGCATTAAGGTGAGAAATATCACCCAAAAAAAGAACATGCGAAAGCGAAACTTAAAGTAGACAATCGCAAAGGCCGACAACACTGAGATGCTAATTTTACCAAAAGCGATGAGCAGTGCCATGACCAGAGAGTTTATTAAAGTCATATGAAGAGGCGAGCCAAATTCACGCGGGGCAAACAAGTATTTTATATTTATCCAGAGCTGGTCCCCTGGCAGTAGGGGAAGAGGCACTTGAGTAAGGCGCAATGCATCGTGTGTTGAGGCTACTATCATTACCCAAATAGGGAAGACAATCAGAGCGACTCCAATGATTAATACGCTGTGGCTAACAAAGGTTGTTATGGGTCTGTTTTCTATCATTAGTATTCAACCTTGCGTTCAATATATTTAAATTGCACTACTGTTAAAAGGATGACGATAAACATCAATATCACTGACTGGGCGGCTGACCCGCCTAAATCTAAGCCAACAAAGCCGTCGTTATAGACTTTATAGACCAGTATCTCGGTTGAATTGCCTGGTCCCCCTGCGGTGACTGCATGGATGATTCCGAAGGTATCAAAGAAGGCGTAGATGATGTTAACCACGAGCAAAAAGAAAGTAGTGGGGGTAATGAGCGGGAAAATAATGGTTAAAAATCGGTGAACAGGACCTGCACCATCAATAGCTGCCGCCTCAATTAAAGATTTGGGAATGGAGTACATAGCGGCGATAAAAAACAGAAAGTTGTAACTTATTTGCTTCCAAGCAGCGGCTAATATTACCAAACTCATCGCCTGCGTACTGTTCAGTTTGTGATTCCAGCTAATCCCTATAGTGTCTAAAAAATAGGTGATGATGCCGAGCGTTGGATTAAATAAAAATAACCAGAGAGTACCTGCAAGCACGGGTGCTACGGCGTAGGGGATAATCAATAAAGTGCGATAGGTCGACGATCCTTTAATGACACGATCAGCCAGGGCCGCAAAAAAGAGTGCAAGACTCATCGAAAGTGCAGCCACTGCAATGGAGAAAAATGCTGTGCGGCTAAAGGAGTTGAGGTAGTTAGGGTTTTCGTAAAGCTCGACAAAGTTATCAAACCAAACAAACTCAGAAGATAGCCCAAAGGCATCTTCTAATAAAAAAGATTGATATAAAGCTTGGCCAGCCGGCCAGATAAAAAATAGCACCGTGATGATGATTTGTGGCGCTACTAATAAGTAGGGCAAGTAAGACGATCGGTAATGGACGCGCTTTAGCATATTAAAAAACCAAGAAGTAGCAGATCAAGAGCGGAATATTAATGGTGTTGCGGAAAAAATGCCCTAACCGAGATGGCAAGGGCAATCTATAATTTACCAATAGGTTTTTACTTATTGGCTTTTTCGAACTTGCGTAATAGCTTGTTAGATTGAGCTACCGCATCATCCATTGCTTGATCAGCTTTTTTAGAGCCGTCCCAAACCATTTCCATTTCCGCGTTGATAATATCGCGAATTTGCACGAAGCTGCCGAAGCGCAAGCCACGTGAATTTTCGGTAGGTTGGTTTAAACTTAGCTGGGCAATAGCGGTATCAGTACCTGGATTTTTATCGTAAAATCCTTGTGTCTTACTTAGCTCGTAAGCAGCTGTAGTAATAGGTACATAACCTGTTTCCTGGTGCCACCAAGCCTGAACTTCAGGGGATGATAAATACTGCATAAATTTAGCCACGCCTTTGTATTCATCACTCTCATGGCCTTTTAAGGTCCAGAGTGTGGCGCCGCCAATAATTGAGTTCTGTGCAGCTTTAGTGACTTTTGAGTCAAACGGCATCATCGATTGAGCGTAGTCAAATTTAGCCTGACCTTTGATTGAACCGTAGTAAGCGGATGAGTTGATCCACATACCACAATCACCGTTAGTGAACATCGCTAAACTGTCACCGCGTCGACCACCATAAGTGAAGCTACCATCTTTTTGCATATCCGCTAAACGTTGTAAGTTGGCAGTGACGTGTTTGTTGTTAAACTTAAGTTCTGTGTCTAGGCCTGCATAACCGTTTTGTTTTGTGCCCAGTGGAATATTATTCCAAGCACTGTAGTTCTCGATGAGCCCCCAAGACTGCCAGCCGACTGCGATACCGCATTTCATACCACTATCAACAAGTTTTTTGGCACTGCTAGCCACTTCATCCCAAGTTTTAGGAGCACTTTCTAGGCCCGCTTTTTTAAAGGCATCTCTGTTGTACCAAAGCACGGGTGTAGAACTATTAAAAGGCATGGATAATAACTCGCCTTCTGGAGTTTGGTAGTAAGAGATAACAGCGGGTAAGTAATCTGACTTATCTAGCGCTACGCCTGAGTCCTTCATCACTTGCTCAACTGGATATACCGCGCCTTTTGCCGCCATCATGGTGGCTGTACCCACTTCGAATACTTGTACGATATGTGGCTGCTTTTTAGCACGAAATGCGGCGATAGCGGCGGTCATTGTTTCAGTATAGTTGCCTTTGTAAACGGCGTTAATTTTATAATCGCTTTGGGATGCATTGAAATCACTGGCAATTTTATTCACTCTGTCAGTGTTAGTACCACCCATTGCGTGCCACCAGTTTACTTCGGTGGCAGCGCTAAGTGCGCTAGAAATAAATACAGCAGATACAGAAGCTGCAATTAAAGATTTTTTAAGCATTGTAGGTTACCCTTTATTGTCATTAGCAATTTTGCTGGTTTTGATCTCTTAAGCGCATTTATTTTAACGCTTGATAAAGAACTCTTTTTTATACTTGTCTGCTACTAAAAAGCTGACGTATTATTGAAATACAAGCGTTAGAGTAGTTACTGTTTATGACATTTACATGACAGGTTAATGACATGAAAATTGATCTTAACGTAATCAACTAACATAAAGCAATATGTTCATATGAATATTATTGGTAATAAAAACCAACAATATCAATAAATATCAGCGGAAATTATTCATATTTATATCTTTGGTGTTCATATGAAAGGTTGATGAGTTTTCTTGCAAGGCCTATCTTTAGCGCTTATTTGCACTCTGACGCAGTCGTACAAATAGCAAAAAAAAGCCATGCTGGGGTGATGAGTTGCCGTGCTTTTTTTGATGAATAAAGATAGGCATAAACAGGGAATTAATTGAAAAGTCATTAAACTTATTAATTAGATTTTATATTCAAATTTACAACAGCGGTATGATCGGGATTTAAGCGCGTTTTGCTAAGTAGATGTTTTGAAAATTTCGATAAATTTAGTTCATCTATAGCACTGCTCTATACGACAGTTTTGTTATTAAAAAAAGACAATTTTGTGCCGGCAATAATATTGATAAGAGAATCTAAAGAAAACAGCAATTTGAGCAGCATTGACCTGTTAAGGCTGAGTAAAATAGCGCTTAACACTTTTGGTCGGGAATAACTTTCTAGCCCCTTGAGCAAGAATCAAACCTGTAGCAAGATCAAGACTGTTTTAGGAAAAAAATTAGCTTAAATTACGGCTGATAGCGAGTGGTTGAATGAAATTTAATAATTATGTCTAATCCAATAGACTTACTCGCAGTATATTTTCCGGTTCTTGTCCAAGCTTCTAGGGGCAGTAAATCTGGTGTAAGCTGAAAATGATCTTTTCAGCTTCTTTGCTATCTAATGAGTAGAAAATACTTTGTGCTTCACGGCGGGTTTTAACCAGCTGAGCATTGCGCAGCCAAGCTAATTGCTGTGAGAGGGAAGATTGGGCAATGGGGATGCGCTCATTAAGCTCTTTGACACTGAGTTCCCCCTCAATTAGCGAGCAGAGGATCATCAAGCGATTTTTGTTAGCGAGAAGTTTTAGCAGGGAAGTGGCTTGTTCCGCGCTATTGGCCAGTGACGAGAAATCTTGCATACCAATAATCAGCTCAGTTGTTTAAAGTTTAAGTTAACGATTAATGAAGCCGCTAAGTTTCATGCCGAGCAACATCATCACAAAAAACACAATAATTTTACTATCTAAGTGAACCAAATTGACAATGGTCGGCCCCGGACACAGTCCTGAAATTCCCCAGCCCGTACCAAACATAATGGCGCCGATGATTAGCGGTGTGTCGATTTCTTTGTGTGTCGGTAGGCAAAATTCAGCAGTTAATAAGGGCGCGTTATTTTGCGCTATTCTAGGTGCGATAAGCAACTTATAGCCTAGTGAAAACACTACTAATGCTGAAAATAAAACCAGTGCTAAGCTTGGGTCCCAAGCTCCGGTAATATCCAAAAAACCTTTTACTTTACGAGGGTCCACCATCGATGCAACTTGCAGGCCAATGGCAAAAATGGTACCTGCGATGAACACCCAAAGGTAAAAAAAGATGTGCTTTGATGTTAATAATTGCATGAAGAGGCCTAATATTTAGTGAGGTAAAGGCTGATAATGCCACTGATTAAAAACGTGCAAGTCGCAACGATAGAGCGTGTAGATATTCTGCCGATACCACAAATACCATGTCCCGAGGTACAGCCTGATCCCATTTTAGTGCCTACACCTACCAACAAACCTGCAGTAATGATGCTGGCCCATGAAAGGTCGATAGTCGGCGCAGTTATCTGCACAGTAGACACTCCCAGCAAAGCCCCCGCTAATAAACCGGCGATAAATACCCAAGCCCAATAGTTAGATGAGCTTGGTTTGTTTAATAGCTGGGAAGTAATACCTGATATCCCCGCGATGCGGCCGTTGACCAGTAGCAATAGCAAGCAGGAGAGTCCAATTAAAGCTCCGCCAAGCAGTGCGCTAACGGGAGTGAACTGAGCGTAATCGATCATTGTAAATACCTATGAAGTTAAATCGTATATTCACTATATACGATGTGTTGAAGAAAAGCTATGAGATATCAGCTAATAGCTCCGAGCTAAGAGCTAAAAGAATAAAAACACTAAGGGAAATTCCATCACAGAGGGCACAGAGATAAGATTAAAAGATTTTGTTAACTTTTTCTCTCTCTAGAGTAGTGCCCGTGGTTTATAAGGTGTTTGCGGAGTCCACAGGAGTAAGAATATACGAGCGAGAAAAAGAGAGGCTACATGTCAATGTTTTTTAAGGTTCCTTGCGATACTGGTGCCATTTTAGTTGATCGAAAAATAGGATTTTTGTAATACAGCTACGTATTAGAGTGCTACAAAGTGACCAGAATAAGGGGTATTGCCAAAGGCTGTTAATTGACCTTTTGGGGATAAATAGACAAGAATCACGAACATCCATTTCAAAAATAGAGTTTTTCTTATTCAAGTGTCTCTAATAACAGACTATCGTGGTGTATCCCAATATTAACAGATAATCTGGTTGTTATTCCTAGTTAAGGTATTCCTAGTGATTGGTTATGTAGTGATATGCATGCATTGATTTCTGATACCTAAGGCCTTTTATTCCAGTAATGCAACTTCGGATTTTGGTTAGATATAAAACAAGGTTAAGCATGATTAAATAAAGCAAAGCAATATTTTAGGAAAACGAAGAGTTCATCATAGTCCTTTAGGCCAACAATGAAGACCTACGGGATTAATAACAGGAGACCTACAATGAATATTAATCGATTTTTATGCAGCCTGTTTTGTATTGTTATGGTATTGCCGGATATAAGTTTTGCATTATCAGAAGATAATGTCAGCGAAGAGCTTACCTCGTTATACAGGGCTGCGAGAAAAGTAATCTCTGTTAATCAAGGTCATATCAATAAAAAGGATATCGGTGATAAAGGTTTATCTGGCGAGGCTGTGACTGCTATGGCATTAGAAAATTATGCTCAGGCAAGTGGCAAAAAGTTAGACATGGGTAATTTAACCCCGGCCCAGACGGTAATGTTAAGTGCCGTCAGAGAAGTCATGGACGAAAACCAAGATTTAATCAACGAACAGGGGGTGGGATTTAAAGGTTTTTTACCGGCAGTATTTGCCCGCCAGCTAGCCACCAAGTTTAACGGAAAAATGTCGGGTAAAATGAAGATAAAGCTTACAGCGCCAAAAAGTTATGTGCGAAATAGAGCGAACAGGCCCGATAAATGGGAGCACAATATAATAGAAAATATGTTCAAGAAAAATGATTACCCGAAAGGAAAACCTTTTTCAGAACAGAGTTCCGTTAAGGGAAAAGATGCATATCGTTTTATTCTGCCTGAGTATTATGGACAGTCATGCTTAGCCTGTCACGGTAAACCTAAAGGGGAAAGAGATATATCTGGCGGTAAAAAAGAAGGCGGGGTATTAGGAGAGTTAGGTGGTGCGATCAGTATTATTATTTACCAATAACATTGATAGGTAGAAGTATAATATTATGAATATTTCAACGAAACTTGTTGTGGGTAACTTGGGTTTCTCTACTATTGTCGCCGTTGCTTTCATTTATATATTGATTGGTGTGCAAGCAACGTCAGGTATCAGTATTGAACAACAAGAGTATGTTAACCAGCAAATTCAAGCGATTGAACAACAAGAAAAAATACTCAAGCGGCAAACTGATGAAAGAAGTCGACTCATGCTGATCATTGAAATTGATCAGGAGTTTAGAGATCTGCGTGCCTGGCTGTTGGATTTGTCTGTCAGTTGGTTAAATGAAGCAGAAGACAACGCCATCACATCACTGGAGGATTTGAAAAAGCAATTAGATGTGTTGGCTACAATAGATGCTGGTTTAGCTCAAACTTTGTCTGAAAAATCAGATCATTTTTTTGAGCTTATGCTAGAAGCCGTTGATGCTTATGTAGATGAAAACCGTGTCAAAGGCAATTCATTACTGGTTGAAGGGCGAATGATAGTTGAGGAAATTGAACTGCTAATACATGATTTTCAACAGCAAAGTCATGGTAAATTGGACAGACTTAATCAACAGGCAAGTCAAGCAGGCCAAGTGGTTACACTGTCCGGTAACAAAGTTAAGGAATCAGCAGATAATATTGTCACTAATAATTCCGCACTGCTCACTGTCTCACTGTTTATTTTAGGACTTATTGTTTTACTGAGCTTGGCTTTCAGCTATTTAATGCGCCGTGAATTATGTGTGCCAATGGAGCGATTACGCAACACCGTAGAAAGTATTCAGCAACAATCAGATCTTACTCTGAGGTTTGAAGTCAGATCTATGGATGAAATTGGTGTCACCGGAACCTCATTTAACTTAATGATGGAACAATTTTCCAGCATAGTAAGTCAGGTCAGTGACGCTTGTTTGAAGTTAGACCAAGCTATCTTAAATTTAGTGAAACTAATGCAGCAAGCCAAAGAGGGAGTGGTGAAGCAACAACAAGCAACAGCGCACGTGGCTGCTGCCATTACTGAAATGGCCACTACAGTGCAGGGAATAGCAGAGCATACCGAACAGGCAACACATTCCACCAGTGAAGCCCAAGAGTCAGCAACACAAGGTCGCAAAATGGTCGATAGTTCAACATCAGAGACCCAAAAATTATCTCAATTAATATCTAAAGCTGATCAGGCTATCCGAGATGCTGGAAAGTTTAGCAATGAAATTGGCACTGTCTTAGACGTGATTGGCAGTATTTCCAACCAAACTAATTTACTCGCTCTTAATGCCGCCATCGAAGCGGCGCGGGCAGGCGATGCGGGGCGTGGTTTTGCAGTTGTCGCCGATGAAGTGCGCACCTTGGCACAAAAGACTCAAGAATCCACGACCGAGGTCAACGATATTATTGCTAGTTTACAAGCAGGCACCCATGATGCGGTAGAGCTGATGAGTGATGGTAATAAAGAAGCGCTACATGTTTCAAAGCAAGCCGAAGAAACGGGGGTGTCATTTGAAAACATTGAACATAAAATACATGAGATTAACGATCTTAACACTATGATAGCGAAGTCGGCAGAACAGCAAACAGGGGTTGTTGATGATATTAACCATAATATTGTAGACATTAACGATAGCTTTGCAACGACGACTGCTGCCGTTGAAAGTACGCTCAATGCCAGTGAAAATATCCTCAAATTATCGCACCACCTCGCCTCCTTAGTTAAACAATTTAAGGTATAACCTTTGGTGTTGATCACTTGATTTTTTCTGCAATAACCACAAAATTTAATCATGGGAATGCCGATTGCATTCAAAGATTCGGGAGTAAATTATTAAGTTTAGTTGCATATATCTCCTGCAGCTTCGAAACCCCATCATTGGATCTCTGTGAAATTAAATTTGTATTCACAGTTTCATTTGAGCCCATCGTCTGATGCTAGCCAAGCAAATGGCCGCTTAGTATCAGATCCGGAATCTCTTGCAACCGCCAACAGCACAGATTTGTCATCTAAGGAAATGCCCTGAATATGCCGCAATACAGATGCTGTCGAACAGCAAGTGCCTCTGGAGAAATGGTATTAGCGGGTTGCACATTGATGATCCACGAGTGTGAAGGTCGTCAAACGCACAATGTTTAGAGTTTTAAATTGGATGATTTCATCGCCAGATGAGGTGTTGCATGCTGTAACAGAGCTTGAAATACGAGTTTATTTCGTGAGGTTTTATGTTTTTGTGTAACCCGTGGTAAGTTTAAGAAAAGCACGATTCTGCAAGGTGTAGGTGAGTATGGGGCCTGATTTTATTCGAAGAGTATTGATCAAATTATCCCTAAAGTAGGATGTTTTTGTGCGTTTAAATGCCTGAAATGTACCTTTTAGACATTTTTATGCGGGCAAGCGGTACATAAGATTTGGTTGATCCTGGTTTTTGTGTCGCGCTGTTTCTCTGTAAAATCGGTGTTAGAAAAATAGTTTTAAAGAGTGCTGTCGCAATAATGAATTTCGATAAAAACCTTTCAGTGCTACTTCTTATGCAGAGTATAAGCGCAGCCCAAACCAACTATTAAACCAAATAAATGACTCTCCCATGAAATATAGCGACCTACTGGCAGAACACCAAAAATAAGTGTGCCATAGGCGATACCGACAAACAGTGAAATCAAGATCAGCTTAAATTTTTTAGATAAGAAACCTGCTAATACCAAATAGCCGAAATAACCATAAATTAGCCCACTGGCCCCTACGTGTATAGCGCTTCGGGCAAAAGCCCAGACCAGCAACCCGCTGATAACCGTGCAGAGAATAGTGACTTGTAAATAGCGGCTAGTGCCGTGTTGCAATAATAAAAAACTAAATACCGCAAAGGGGATAATATTGGAAAAAAAATGCCAGATGCTGCCGTGTAATAGTGGTGCCGTTAACACCCCAAGCAAGCCGGAGGGGTCTCTGGGGATAAGGCCAAATTGATTGAGCGTACGCCCAGTCAAGAGATTGATCACTTCAATGGCGGCTATTATCAGAGACAGCACAAGCACCAAATTAAATTGCTGTTGAAAAGACATCTCAGTTGAGTTAGTCGCCATAGGGTTCTCGCTAAGTTATAAAATGATGTGCGGCATGTAGCGGGATAAATCTTGGGTGATTTTGTTTTTATCCTCACGTACTGAAATGCCCGCTGGTTGGTCGTTGACCAGCCATGAGCCAATCAAGGTGAAGTTATCTCCAAAGGCTGGCAGCGGCGAATAAGCTTGGTAAATGTAGCCTTCATCCCCGTATGGGCCAGGTGATGAATAGACTTCTTTACCGGCTAAATGGATGCTAATGTTAGCGCCTTCTCGAGCAAAAATGGGTTTTTTGACGTAGTTTTGCAGCTGGCTATTTTTCAGTTCATCTTCAAAAAATGTAGGCAGCAAATTTGGATGATTGGGAAACATCTTCCACAGCATAGGTAGCAGTGCTTTATTAGAGAGCACCGATTTCCAGGGTGGCTCTATCCACGAAACGTTGCTCTGGGCAAGGTTGTCAGCAAACTCTTCGCGCAGCATAAACTCCCATGGGTAGAGTTTGAACATCCAAGTGATGGCTAAATTATCTAAGTCGGTAAAGCAGTTATCAGCACTGAGACCAATATCTTCCACATAGATAAATTTGCAATTGACGCCAGCGGCTTGTGCGCAATCTTCAAGGTATTGCACAGTACCGCGATCTTCATCGGTATCTTTGCAGCAAGAGAAATACAAGGTTTCGCCTGGGTGTTGCAGCTTTAATTGGGCAAAGCGATTGACTAGCTTTTCCTGCAGAGAATTGTACTGATCGGCTTGGCGGTTGAGTTTACCGGCATTGACTTGATCTTGAAGCCACAGCCACTGCCAGAAACCCGTTTCATAAAGACTAGTGGGAGTATCTGCATTGTTCTCATAGAGTTTCGCGTGACCACTGCCGCCGTAAACTAAATCCATTCTTGAATAGAGCGAGGGCTCACCACAGTGCCAAGAGTTGCGAATGTAATCCCAGTGATTACTGGGTATCTGGAATTTCTCTAGTAACTCTTGATCCTCGACTACTTTAGCCACAACTTCAAGGCACATTTGATGTAGCTCTTGAGTGGGGTTTTCTATGTCGCGTTCGATTTGCTTAAGGCTGAACTGGTAGTAGGCGCTTTCATCCCAGTAAGCTTCGCCATGCATAGTGTGAAAACTAAAACCATACTCGCTGGCACTCTCGCGCCAGTGAGGTCTCTGTGTAATGATTGAGCGAAACATTTAGCCGCCCCAGCTGCTGCGTGAAGACTTGCCAGAAAAACTGGATTTTGCTGAAATCGTCGAGCCAAAACCACCGCGAGACATGGTGCGTTTAACCGCAGGTTTTGGATTAAACGCTTTGTTGCCAACCCGTACATTTCTATTGCGAGTACTGCCGTATAAATTGCCGTCAGTCGAAGTCCATTTGCCGTAGGCAGGGGAGTAACGCGAATACGATGTGTACAGCGGCGCAGAGCGAAAGCCGCCATTAAGTAAGGAGCTAAGCATATAGCCGGTCATAAATGGCATGAAAAAACTCTGGTTATTAGAGCTGGTATATGAGGTGCAGTTTTGTGCCCCAAAGTCAGCGACACAAGCCTCTATATTGCTGTATTTAGGGCCGCTTTGAACGGCCTCATCGACCGCTTCTTTATAGGCCAGTTGACACTGTTCTACCTGATCGGGGTTATTTGAAATACAGTCATCGGCACTGGTGAAAATTTGTGCCTCTTGAGAGTCATCACTACAGCCAATTAAGGTGCCTACTGTGACAGCTAATGCCAGCGGTTTGAAGACAAATGATTTGGGGGCTTTGCGCATTGCCCCTAGGTCTATATTCGCAGTCCTTTTCATTATAGACTCCTAGTAAGTCATGCAAGCGGCATTTAATAAACCCACCGCGATTGAAGTGCCACCTAGTACAATGCCTGCGGATACTTCATTATCGTTGATACGCTGTACAATTTTAGGCATGAAGATAAAACGCACGATAGCAAAAGCAATAGTTTGTGCCACTAACGCCACGATGCCCCAAACCACAAAATCGATCAGCGATTCAGAGTTTGAGGCGGCACTGGCCAGTGCCAGTGAAAACCCTATAACCGCACCCATAAAGCCAATAGCGGCAGCGGTATTTTGCTCTTCTTTGACTAACTTCCACTCATCCTGCGGGGTAATAAGAGTGTAGACGACTTTAAAAGCCAGTAATAGAATAATAGATACTGCGAAGTAGCTGGAAAAGTCGACTAGACCAAGTAGTGAAGCTTGAATGGCTTCCATGTGTGTAACTCCTGTCAATTATTGGGGTGCTGCACGAGAGTTTAAGCCATTTAAACCCTCAGTTAAAGTGCCTAAAATGTTGGTTTTACTAAGATTCAGCAGTTAGGTACAAAAAAGCCCTATAGACCTTCGTGATTCAACTGCCTAACTTAGGTTTAACCAATAATATCAATATCTGCGGACTGTAAGTCAAAACCGGTGGTTTTAACAAAACAGCGATCGGCGCGATTATCGATAATTTTTTCTTCGGCGCTGAACATCACATATTCAAAGAAACCTGCTTTGATCTCACGCTCATACAACATACAAAATTGATCGGTTTCAGAGTGAGTGCCATCTTGCGCATAAGTTTTTTCAGTCATAGCGACAGGTGCGGCCACGGCCTGTGCAGCATTCTCCCACACTGGGGAATAAGCATTACCTTCAAGGGCAATTTCACTCTGACTGACGGTACTGTCTAAAACTTGATTCCACTGCTGCTCACTGCCAATGCTTTTGGTATCGAAATAGTACCAAAGCTTTACATCACTGATGTGGTTTTCACTCATACCGCCCTCAAGCAGCACTTGTATAAAACCGTCATCGTCAGTGTAATAGCGAAGTACAGTGGTAGTGTCATCCAGCTTTACCACACCAACCGCTTGAATGAGATGTGTGGTTGCCGCTCCCTCGATGATTAAATCGGGTTCTATCAATCGCAGTTTTAAGCTATCTAGTTCAAAAGCGCCGCCAATCCTTAAGCCCATGATTTCGGGTGCTAGGTCTTTAATAACGGGCGCTTCTTTTTTACCAAACCATTTTTTAAACATCTTCTGCTCCTATTGCCAGTCTATGTGCTTGATGCGTTGCGAGGCAATATAAAATAATCGGCTGCCTGGTTGGATTTCTTTGGTCAAGCTTGGATTTAGCTCTATAGTATCCTGATCTTTATCGCTGACCCCGATCAAGGTTGATTGATACTTATGTTTGAAGGTGTGAAAGAGTGTTTCAAATGGTGTTTTTTGCGCACCTTTATAGCTGATAGAGTATTGTGTCATACCGCGGTTGGAATCCAATAGTTGTTGATGAAGCATACTGGAACCTGGATCGACCGCGGATTTTGCGAGCATTTCAACAGCAACCGATGGCATGCATTCAACATTAGGGCAGTGGCTTTTCAGCAAGTTACCTAAGTGTTCATCTTTGAAATAGGCAATGATATGTGCTTGCGGGTTTTGCTGGGCGCAGAACAAGGCCGTAGTCATAGTGACGTCATCTTCAGGGTTGTCGATAATGATGCAACTGGCTTGAGAGATATCAGCGCGCTGCATTTCCTGTAGATTGCTGAAATTGTTGACTTTAACAAAACCGATTTTATCAGGCAGAGGGTTTTCAATGTCAGCACTGACACATAGCGCAATTTTTTGCTCGGGATTACTTTGATCCGTCTCTTTGCTCAACAGACGAATCAGCTGCAGCGTACGATTGCCGTTCCAGCCAATGATCAGTATATGATTTTTGTAGTTCAGGGTCTTCAAACCTAGTACTCCTTTGCGCCAATGGTGAGAGACAAATGTCGCGATACGGCCAATCACTAGACCAAAAATGCTCAAACCTAATGGAATGACAAACAGTGCAGTGACTAATTTACCGGTAGCAGTAGAAGGGGAGAAGTCTCCGTAGCCGACGGTTGAGGCGGTGACCATCATCCAATACAGGAAGTTGGCACTGCTGGTAATATCTGTTTCGCCAGACAACGCAAGAAGCAGCCAGCTGGCTGCAAAATAGATAGCGATGGCAATGAAAATACTCTGCCATCGCAAATCAATAAAGTACTTAACTAAGACCCTGCGGATCTTATCAAAAGAAGTCATTGATTATTTACTTTCCAAGAATCCTGGCAAGTTCATCATCGGCAGATGAATTGCTACCAGTGATGCCAGCGCTCTGTAAACGCTTCTCCAATTCATCACCCGACTCATCAGCAGCCAATTCAGAAGCGGCTTCCATTTCAGCTTGACGTTGAGTCTGACGATCTTGAATACGGTTTAATGACTCAGCGGCCGTCTTCATTTTACCGTTGGCACCTAAGTGACGTGACGATACTGAGGCCTGGGCTTTTTGCACTGACTCAGTCGCTTTTACCATATCCACTTGCTGCTCCATGCGGCGCAGGTTGTTTTTTGCTCCGCTGATGTTAGAACGCAAGGTGGTTTCTGATTTAGTGAACTGATCAACATACTGTTGCTCTGAGTCCATTTGACCACGTAAATCGACGACTTTGCGTGCGCAATCTAATGCCAGTGTCTGGTCGCCTTTTTCATTGGCAGCTTTAGCATGAGCTTCGTACTCGCTCACCGATGTTTGGAAACTCGCTACTTTTTGTTGCGCCAGTTTTCGCTTCGCCATGATTTGCGTTAGCGAGTGATCCGAGCTTCTAAGCTCTTCTTTTGCTTCGCGAATTTCCTGATCGAGAATACGCAGTGCCTGATTGTCGGCAATCGCTTCAGCCGCTTCGTTGGCGCCGCCTTTAACGGCCGTTACTAATCTCTTCCATACACTCATGGTATTACCTCTATTTTAAATAATCTTCGTAGGCATCTAGGAAAGCGGCGACGTTATCAAATAATGTCTCTACTTCGATGATGATGCTCTCTTCTTTTGACTGTGAAGAAAGTGCCCCAAATGCCATATAATAATCTTCGTCTTCCACGGTAGTGATACCAATAGTGGTCAGTGGGAAAACTTGGTGCGTTTTTAAAATCTGCTCGTTCAGCCCTACAATATCGGCAACTGCTGCGCTGGCAAATAATATGGATTCAACCACAATTTGTGCGCCACTAACGGCTACATATGCATCTAGTCCATCTTCGTTGGTGATAAATAGACAGTCATCTTCAGAATGAACAGCCCATTTTCCCTGTTGCGAAAGTGACTTTTCGATTGTTGAAAGGTCCCAACTCATGTTTGCATCTCCTAAAATATTTAATCGTTACACTCGACGTGTTGCGATTGAGCTTATAATATATAATTAATACGATCTGTAAAGTAAAAATGGCATTTATTTGTGATTTATTTTGTGTTTTTGTAAATAATACGTTACAAAAGCACTATATTAATGACATTAAGGGTAATAAAAATGACTCAACCAACTCCAGTGATTGACTATAGAGAGCTGATAAGCCGGATTATTAAGTCCGAAATGTCAAAGCGCAAAATTAGATATGAAGACCTCAGTCAGTCATTAGCTGCGCTAGGCACTAAACAAACTAGTGCAAATTTAAGAAATAAGATCAACCGCGGGATAATGGGGGCCGATTTATTTATCCAATTAATTCTAGTATTAAATGTTAAACAAATCGATAGAGAGTCCATCCTCGAAATTGTATCTAGTCTCCATGATTAGATTGTCAGCAAAATATACAGTATAGCCAATAAAATTGCGCTTTTTTAGGGCGTGTTTGTGTCATTATTAATGGTTAGGGCGAATATCAGTATTCGCCCTAAAGCATACTACAATCCACTATCCAAAAGGGTCATCGACAGACTTGCTTGGTTTGGTGAACCATACAGGTCCCGTTTCGCTCATATAGAAATGATCTTCTAGACGTATGCCAAATTCATCCGGCATCACCAGCATAGGTTCATTTGAAAAACACATGCCGGATTTTAATACCGTTTTATCACCTCTGTTGAGGTAGGGCCACTCGTGGATGTCTAAACCGATGCCGTGGCCGGTGCGATGTGGGCATCCCGGAGTCTGATAGTCGGGGCCCATGCCTTGGGATGCCAAGTAATCTCTGGCGGCTATATCGATGTTCGCGCAAGGGTTACCCAAAATAGCGGCATCAAATGCTGCTTGTTGGGCATCCTTTTCAACCTGCCAGAGTTTGCGCTGATGGCTATTAGGTTCTCCAAACACATAACTACGGGTAATGTCTGAGATATAGTTGCCAATGCTGCAGCCGGTATCAATTAATACCATGTCATTGGCTTTTAAAGGATTGGGTGTTTTAACTCCATGGGGGAAAGAGGAGTCGACGCCAAATAACACGATGCAAAAATAAGAGCCTTTAGCGGCACCCAATTTACGGTGTGCAGCATCGATAAACGCTGTGACTTCTGCGGTGCTGATGCCCTCATACAAAATGCTTGCTGTGGCTTGTTGCACACGTAAGGTAATGTCTTTGGCTGTTTGCATTAAGGCCAATTCAGCGGGCGATTTTATCGCTCTACAAGTTGCGGTGATAGCGGTCGCACTCACCAATGTATAGTCATCCGTTATCTGATCAATACCATTGCTAATAAAGAATGGGGTGGCTTCATCGATGCCAATCACACCTTTATCCAAACCTATGCTCTTTAAGGTATCGCAAAAGAGCTGGTAGGGGCATTCGTGCTCTTGCCAGGGTGCTATTTCCCCGCTCACTTGCATAAACTGTAAAATGGTACCTTGCTCAAAAAAGGGCGCGATGTAAATTAACTCACCATTAGCGGGTAATATAGCACCGACCATGCGCTCACTGGCATGCCATTTAGTACCACTGAAATAGAAAAGGTTAGTCCCTGCATTTAAATAAATAGCATCGATATGCTGTTGTTTCATCAAGCTTTGAGCTTGTGTTATGCGCGCGTGGAACTCATCGATACCAATCTCTTTTATGTCTGTACAGACATTGTTTAGTTTTGCTAGTTCAGCAGCAGCGTTTGAGCCGCCAACACCTATCGTCATGATTATTTTCCTTGTTATAGTCTTGCTAAGAGTTTTACCAGCAGAGCCCAAAAGTCTGCAACAGAGCTTATTTCTAAGCGCTCATCAGGAGAGTGAGCACCGCGGATGTTAGGGCCAAAAGACACCATTTCCATACCCGGGTATTTTGCGCCAATAATACCGCATTCCAACCCAGCGTGAATGACTTTAACCTTGGCATCAAAACCCATTTCAGCGCGATGAATATCCAGAAACTGCTTTAGTAAGCCAGTATTTGGATCGGGTAGCCAGCCCGGATAGTCGTTTTCAAGCTTCACGTGTACGCCTGCTAGGGCGAGGCAAGCTGCCGTTTTATCTGCCATTGCCGCTGTTTTTGTATCTTGTAGTGATCTGGCTAACAGGCATATTTGCAACAGACCCTGTTTAAGGGTGACAACGCCAAAATTGATGGAGGTGTGGGTGACACCTGGTAAATCACGGCTGATGCTCTCTACTCCATGGGGGAGGGCGTTGAGTAAATTGATTAGATCGCTCTGATCTGTATTATTCAGTACCTTGTTATCAGCCGTGTCTAGGGCCACTAAGCTGATTTCAAGAAAGTCGTCAACGCCGCGTAATTCTTCCTTAAACTGTGCCAGAAAAAATTGAATGCAGTGCTCTATATTAGCCTTTTCACTACTGGCAAAAGAGAGGTTGGCTATGGCTTCGCGTGCGATAGCATTGCGTAAAGTGCCGCCATCAAGCAAAGAGAGCGAAAAGCTGCTTTGTTGATTAAGTTGGTAAAGCAGACGCGCCAGTATTACGTTAGCGCTAGCGATGCCTTTGTGAATATCTAAGCCAGAGTGACCACCGCGTAGCCCTGATACTCTTAACTGGTAATAGCTGTGGGCAGAATTTACTGAAGTGCAGAGGTATTGCTTTTCGCCATTGATATCGACGCCTCCGGCACAGCCAATGTAAACATCACCACGGTCTTCTGAGTCTAAATTGAGCAGAATTTTTCCCGCTAAAATACCGCTCTCAAGCTCACTAGCACCGCGCAAGCTGGTTTCCTCTTCAATGGTGAAAAGTGCTTCGATAGGGCCGTGCTCAAGATCAGTACTAGCTAAAACGGCGAGTGCGGCGGCAACGCCAATACCGTTGTCGGCACCGAGTGTAGTACCTATGGCGCTGACCCAACCATCTTTAATGATTGTTTGGATAGGGTCTGTGACAAAGTCATGTTTTGACTGCGCCGTTTTCTGCGGCACCATATCTAAATGGCCTTGCAGTACGATGGTGGCCCGTCCCTGCATAGACGCTGTGGCAGGCTTTTTAATCAATAAATTGCCACAGTGGTCCAGATAAGTCTCTAAGTTTAAAGTATGGGCCCAGTCTATTAGTTGCTGGCGGATATTGGCCTCGTGATAAGAGGGTCGTGGAGTATCACAAAGTGTTTGAAATTGTTGCCAAATTGCACGGGGCTGCAATTGCAACATAGGTTTTGCATCAGTCGCTTGCATATCTTTTACCTTAGCGGAGATATTTTTTGCTACTGTACCTTGCAGGTGCGATTTTTAGTAGAGATTAATAAGGGCGAGGGGATTTTGGTCGGTTTTTTATAACCTGCGCAAGGTGATTTGCGATTGGATCACTTTCTTAGCGGCGCATGCACACTTTCCGCACTGATCGGCAACGCATAAATTCTTATTTAGATCGCGCAGCGACTTAGCACCTTGATCGACACATTCTTTAATTTGGGAGTCAGTAACAGCGTTACAAATACAAATATACATAAAATCAACAACTAAGCTTTTTAAAATTAATAACACATAATCTATAACGAAATGATAACAATTATTATTTAAATTACAAGAACTATTTGCAAAGTCTCCTACTGTCTCAGCTAAGGTTGTAAAACGAAATGATAAAAATTATCAATTAGTAAGTTGTTGATAATAATAGAAAAATTGCAATTCAGTGCAGTTCTGTTAGTATGTTTTTAACGCTGGAGCTGGCTGTTTTTTAAGCAAAAATAAATTGTGCTGTAATAGGTTGAAAATAGACAACTTCCCTAAATGAAGGTGACAAAGCAAATTAATGCGACGTCAGTATGGAGGCATATATGCAAGGTGATAAGGCTGTCATAGGTCAACTCAACAAAGTATTGACGTGGAAACTCACCTCTATCAACCAATATTTTTTACATGCACGTATGTATAAGAATTGGGGACTGAATGAGTTAAATGAAAAATCCTATAAAAAATCAATCAAGGACATGAAACAGTCTGATGATTTGATTGAGAGGGTGCTTTTTTTAGAGGGGTTGCCAAACCTACAAAATCTGGAGAGATTGCGCATCGGTGAGCATACCGAGGAAATGATCAGTTGTGATTTTGATCTGCAATACGATCTTATGGCGATTCTGCGTGAGACGATCGCACTTTGTGAAACACAAAAAGACTACGTGTCTCGAGACGTGCTCGAAGATATCCTCGAATACGAAGAAGAGTATCTAGACTGGATAGAGGCGCAGCAATATCTCATCGCTAATAGCGGTATTCAAAATTATTTACAAGCTCAGATGGGAGATTAACATGAAAGGTAGTGATGTAGTTATAACACAGCTAAACAAGTTATTAGCGGGCGAACTGGCAGCAATGGATCAATATTTTGTGCATTCTTGCATGTACGATGATTGGGGCTTAACTAAGTTACACGAGCGCATTGCACACGAATTTGACGATGAAAAAGAGCACGCTGAATTGCTGATTCAAAGGATTTTATTCCTCGAAGGGCGTCCAGATATGATTACCAGGGATCCTATTAACATAGGACATGATGTTCCTAGTATGCTGCAAAGCGATTTGGATATTGAATATGCTGTAGTGGCGGCGCTCAAAGAAGCGATCGCTATTTGCGAGGCCGAAAGTGATTATCAAAGCCGCGAAATTCTCGAAAAATTGTTGGAAGATACCGAGGAAGATCATGCATATTGGTTGGAAAAACAATTGGGGCTTATCGACAAAACCGGTATTCAAAATTATCTGCAATCGCAGATGTAATAGGGTTTAGTCCATTTACTATTTATCTAGCGTGGACGAGTATCGCTCACGCTGTTTTATAAATTATGGAGAATATCAGACCACAATGTTGCAAGTTGCGAGTGAGTGTTTTGCTTGGCTTTGTAGACACGTATTTCAAGAGGAATCTCCCAGCTATCACCTCCTGCGCGGATCAGTCTTTTATCTTTTAATGGGTTAATCATGCGCTGCGGTAACCATCCTATGCCAAAACCTTCTTCAATCATTGCTTTTACGCTAGTTGCTTGTCCGCTTTCGCTAACGACTAACAGTTGAGCAGATTCTTGTTGTTGGGCAAGAAATTTACTAATGACTTTGTTCATTGCGGTTTGATCATTATAACAAATATAGGGTATATGGTCGGTTCCAGGGAGAGAGAACATTGCTTGCCCAGTGTCATTAATAGCGCTCATCGGTATCAGCTTTTCATGTGCGATAGTGAGGTGATCAAAACCTTGACCATCAATAATGTCAAAGAAATCTATGTTTGGCGACCAATAGCAAATGATTAAATCGCACTTTTGCTGTTCAAGTTCCTGGATTAATTGCTTGCTTGCCCAAGAAGCTGACTTGAGGTTTATTTTCAAATCGATATTTGAATCAAGGCTGTTTACCCAGTCATTGTAAAAACTTAAATACAGTGATTGGGTGGTGGTAAAACGCAACTTTTGAGACTCCGCTTTTTCGATGTTATGGAATCTCTCTTTGGTCTCTTTCAGTTGAGTAGTAATGTTTATACAAGTGGCTAAAAATACCCGTCCAGACGGGGTGAGAGTCAGTGGCATGGTCTCGCGGTTAATCAGCATAGTGCCCATTTCTTCCTCGAGTAATTTAATTCGTCGACTGAAGGTGGGTTGAGTGATATTGCGCTCTTCTGCAGCGCGTGAGAAATGCAAAGTACGAGCGAGTGCACAAAAGTCTTCAAGCCATCTAACTTCCATTAACAGATAGCTCCAAATTATATAATACTCTCAATTTTACAGATCCCGTAGGCGATTCAAGAAATTGCATATGATTACTTTTTTAGAATTATTAGGCTTACACTTCCATTTGAGGGATGTAAGTACTTTAGTATAAACTAAATACGATTTTCCTCTATGGCGTGGCAGGCAGCTTGCGAGCCGTCACTCTGGTGCAAAAGCACCGGTATTTCCCTATTACAACGCTCATTTGCATGAGGGCAGCGCCCATGAAATACACAGCCACTTGGCAGATTGATCGGCGTAGGGACTTCTCCCGTCAGCTTAATGTGTGAGCTGTTTTTTCCATCTAAGCGTGGAATGGCACTCATTAATGCTTGAGTGTAAGGGTGCTTAGGTGTGGAAAATAGGGTTTTAGTCACAGCTAGTTCACAAATAGTGCCTAAATACATAACGGCAACGCGAGTGGCAAAATGTTCTACTACCGCCAAATCGTGGGTTATAAATAAGTAAGTTAAGTTCCTCTCCTGTTGAGTATCCATCATCAAATTCAACACTTGTGCTTGAATTGATACATCTAAAGCAGAAATCGGCTCATCCGCGACAATAAATTCAGGCTCAACGGTGAGTGCGCGGGCAATCGATATTCTCTGACGTTGCCCTCCGGAGAATTCATGAGGAAATCTAATGCCCCAATTGGGATCAACGCCGACAGAGAGCATTACCTGTGCTACTTTTTCTTTAACTTGTATCGAACTGAAGCTTGGGTTGTGAAACTTAACCGGCTCTTCAAGCGTCTCTGTAATTGTTTTTCTCGGGTTTAATGAAGCATAAGGGTTCTGGAAAATCATTTGCATTTTTCTACGATATGGCAGCATTTGCGAATTTGATAAATTGTCTATGCGCTGCCCTTTAAAGCAAATCTCCCCTTCACTGGGTTTTAAAAGCCCCATAATAGTCCGAGCAACAGTTGATTTCCCGCAGCCGCTTTCACCAACAACACAAAGAGCTTCGCCTTTATATACTTCTAAAGATACGCCATTAATGGCGTGAACATGTTTTCTTTTTCTACAGAGCTTACCGCCTTTAAACTGTAGAGAGTCAAGAAAATCACCTGAAATATCAAAACGTTTATGCAAAGAGGTTACTTGTAATATGCTTTGTTTGGCACTGTTACTGTTCTCGGTGACAACGCTTTGTTTGCTATTACTCATAAGCATCTTGTCCTTTTTCAGCATCTTTCATTGCTTGCACCATATGGCAGGCGACAGAGCAGCCTCCTGATTGAGTAAATGCTGGCCTTAGTTGTGTGCATACATCTAATATAAAGTCGCAACGCGGATTAAAGGCGCACCCTGTTGGAATATCCTGTAAAGAGGGCATAGTTCCTCTGATTTGGTTTAATTTTTCACCGGGAAGTGTTTGCTGCGGTAAAGCATTAATTAAACCTTGTGTGTATGGGTGTTGGGCATCATTGATTATTTCATTGGTCGGGCCCTGTTCTATTATACGACCGGCATACATGACAATGGTTTTTTGAGTGACATGGGACACTACGCCTAAATCGTGAGTAATCAGTATCAAAGCAACGTGATTGGATTCACATAATTCAAGCAGTAGCTCCATTATTTCAGCTTGAATGGTTACATCCAATGCTGTTGTTGGTTCATCGGCAATAATTAATGCAGGATCCATCAATAGGGCGATTGCAATAATAATGCGCTGCTTCATTCCTCCTGAAAGTTCGTGGGGGTATTGATCTATACGTGTTTCAGGGGAGGGTATTTGCACTTGTTTGAGTTTTTGTACGGCTATTTTCTTGGCATTTGCTTTAGATATTTTTCGGTGTGCTTTGAGGCATTCGATCATTTGATCGCCAATAGTGAACACCGGGTTTAGTGTCATCATTGGATCTTGGAAGATCATCGCGACTTTATTGCCGCGAATCTTGCGCATCTCTTTCGATGAAAGTTTGGATAAATCCTGGCCGTCTAATAATACTTCACCTGCAGTAATCTTACCGGGGCGACTGATTAAGTTAAGAATAGCAAAAGCTACCACGGATTTACCTGCGCCACTTTCTCCGACAATCCCTAAGCGTTCGCCGCGCTCTAAATCAAAACTGATACTCTGCAGCGCTTTTAGTGGATTGTTGCGTAGATTGAAGGTCACTTCTAAATTATTGACTTGTAAGAAGCTCATTGTCTAATCCTTGTACAGTTTAGGGTTAAGAGCATCGCGTAACCAATCGCCTAGCAGGTTTATTACCATCACCAGTACCACTAATACGATGCCTGGTATGGCACTAATCCACCAAGAGCCGCTAAATATGTACTCAAATCCGCTGGCTATTAATGAGCCTAAAGAGGGCTGAGAAACAGGCATGCCTAGTCCTAGAAAAGAAAGAGAGGCTTCACTGATGATGGCATTTGCAATCTGTACTGTCGAGATAACCAGTAGCGGTGATAAAGTGTTAGGTAAAATGTGATGCAGCATAATACGGCTATTTCTAAAACCCATTACGCGTGCTGCGTCAACATACTCTTTATGTTTCTCTGCAAGTACTGAAGCTCTAATGGTGCGCGCGTACTGCGGCCATTCGGCAATACCTATCACAAGTATCAGCATAATTAAGGCAAGTTTAGAGTAGAGTTCTGCGCCAAACGAGGCCTGAAATACAGCCAGTACGACAATGGCCACCATTAGCGTTGAGAAACTTAGTTGTATATCGGCAATGCGCATTAAAAAGCTATCGATGCGACCGCCAAAATAGCCGGCGCACAAGCCAACAACAACCCCTAAAAAGCACTGCAGCAGCACAGCGCAGATTCCGATTAGCAACGAGGTGCGCATCCCGTATAACATAGTACTCAGTAAGTCCCGGCCCTGAGCGTCAGTACCTAACAGAAATTTTCCCTCTGACTCTTCTTGCCAAACAGGGGGTAACTCTGAATCCATAATGTCGATGGTGCTAGGGTCGTAAGGATCAAAAGGCGCTAATAAAGGCGCTAAGATAGCTGCGCCGACAAAAAGCATCAGTATTGTAAAGCTGGCGATAGCGACTTTGTCTTTTTTAAAGCTGTGTATTAAGTGAGAGCGCTTAAGTCGCTGCCATAGATTGGGCATTTTTAGTAATGTGGCAATGGTATTTTGGCTCATTATTTTTCTCCCACAAGTTTAACAGTGGGGTTAACTAACCCGTAAATGAGATCGACAATAGTGTTAGTAATGACAAAAATTGCGCCAACGACAATTAAGTAGGCGACAATCAGTGGGGTATCAACGCGGTTGACCGCCTCAAGGAATAGAAAACCCATGCCTGGCCATTGGAATACCGTCTCTGTAAGAATGGTATAGGCAACCATAGTGCCTATTTGAACCC
>Ga0105357_10000194_pt1 | contig 30309 bp, 26 predicted proteins | sample GOMGulsemesocosm_4_FD_83660 | JGI IMG/M metagenome (GOLD analysis project Ga0105357, IMG submission 83660) | Methane-oxidizing microbial communities from mesocosms in the Gulf of Mexico - GOM15B Gulf of Mexico | ecosystem: Environmental > Aquatic > Marine > Cold seeps | place: USA: Gulf of...
ACTTTATATAAATACTCTGATATTGCACTATATCAAGCAAAAATAAAAGGGCGGAATCAAGTTGTTCTTTCTGAGTTTTCTACAATGTCTTGACAAAAGAGTTTAAATTAATTATACTTATAGATATTTAAAATTCAGGGGAGTTCTATGAAAATATTTAATATTTACAATAAGCATTTTATCAAAAGTGTTAACTCTCTATTGCTTCTTACAAAAACTCTCTAATTTAAAAATTAGACACTTAAATAATCACAAAACTACATTATATAGTTTTTCTTTTTTTATAAAAAAAGATATAATAATATACATTTTAAAAGGTAAATCACAATGGATAAAAATAGAATTATAGTATTTGATACTACATTAAGAGATGGTGAGCAATCTCCTGGATGCTCAATGAATACAGAAGAAAAAATTAAAATTGCATTACAGTTAGAAAAATTAGGTGTTGATGTAATTGAAGCAGGATTTGCTGCCGCAAGTCCTGGTGATTTTGATGCAATTTCTAGAATTGCAGAACAAGTTAAGAACTCATCTATTTGTTCACTTAGTCGTGCAATTGATAATGATATTAAACAATCAGGTTTAGCAGTTTCTAAAGCTCCGCTACATAGAATTCATACGTTTATTGCTACTTCTCCAATTCATATGAAGTATAAATTAAAAATGAGTGAAGCAGAAGTAATTAAAAGAGCTGTTCATGCAGTTGAATATGCAAGAACATTTGTTGATGATGTTGAGTTTTCATTAGAGGATGCTGGACGTTCTGAAATTCCTTTTATGAAAGAAGTTATGGATGCTGTAATTGCTGCAGGAGCTACAACTATTAATTTACCAGATACTGTTGGATATAGATTACCTCATGAATTAGGTGCAATGGTTAAAGAATTATCTGATTTTGCAGGGGATAGAGCTATTATTTCAGTACATAATCATAATGATTTAGGATTATCAACTGCAAATACATTAGCTGCTGTTATGAATGGTGCTAGACAGATTGAAGTTACTATGAATGGTTTAGGTGAAAGAGCTGGTAATTCTGCTTTAGAAGAGGCTGTTATGGCTATTAAAACTAGAAAAGATGCTTTTGGAGACTTGTATACAAACATCAATACTCCTGAAATATATCCAACTTCTAGATTAGTAGCAACTATAACTGGTGTTGAGCCACAACAAAATAAAGCGATTGTTGGTAAGAATGCATTTGCACATGAAAGTGGAATTCACCAAGATGGTATGTTAAAAAACAATGAAACATATGAGATCATGAGACCTGAAGATGTAGGTGTATTTAAAGAATCTACATTAATTTTAGGTAAGCATTCAGGTCGTGCTGCATTTAGAGATAGAATTGAGCACTTAGGTTTTGATAAAGTTTCTGATGAAGAATTAAATACGGCCTTTGAAAGATTTAAATTATTAGCGGATAAGAAAAAAGATATTGGCGATGATGATATTAGAATGTTAATTACTGATGAAGCTTTAAATCAAGATAAAACTTATGAATTAGATGCTTTACAAATCTCAGATTGTTCAAATGGAGTTCCAACAGCAGCAGTTGCTATTAAATTCCAAGATCAGGTTATGAGAGATGCAGCTATTGGTGATGGTACTATGGATGCAATTTTTAAAACAATTGATAGATTAACAGGTTACAATGGAGAGCTTAAAGATTATAAAGTTACTTCTGTATCTGAAGGTAAAGATGCATTAGCAAAAGTTACAACTAGAGTTTCTTTTGATGAGTCTTCACCTGCATTTGTTGGACATGGTTTAAGTATTGATACTATGTTAGCAACTGCAAAAGCATACATTAGTGCATTAAACTCTTATCTTTCTCAAAAAGAAAGACTTTCTAAACAAACTTCTCATCAAGTATAATTATATAAAGCAGTTTTTCTGCTTTATATATAAAATAACTTGATATAACATTAACTATTTATCAAAAATAGTGTATAATTTAGCTACTTATTTAAATAAAATAATTATTTAAAACAATAACAGGAGCGATAATATCACATGATGCAGTTTAACTTCTTTTTGAAGCTTTTAAAAGAATCTTTCAGAGATTTAATCCCAATTATAGTCGTAATTCTATTTTTTCAATTAGCAATTATACAAGCCGTACCAGATGGATGGGTAAATACAGCTATTGGATTAGGTATTGTTGGAGTTGGTTTAGCAATATTTTTACAAGGTCTTGAAATTGGTGTATTCCCTGTAGGTGAAGGATTAGCAAGAGATTTTGCAAAATCTGGGTGGACTACTTGGATTCTAATATTTGGATTCCTAATTGGGTTTGGTACTACTATTGCAGAACCAGCACTTGCTGTTATTGCAGATAAAGCAGCCTCAATTTCTAGTGGAAGAATTGATGCAACAATACTTAGATTTGTTGTTGCGGGTTCTGTTGGATTCGCAATTTTATTAGGTGTATTTAGAATCATCAAGGGTCATCCTATTCACTATTATATCATTACTGGATATTTAATAGTTGTAACGATTACGTTTTTTGCACCTCCTGAAATTATTGGATTATCATATGATTTGGGGGGTGTTACAACCTCTACAGTGACCGTTCCTTTAGTTGCTGCACTTGGTATTGGATTAGCTTCTAATATTAAAGGAAGAAATCCTGTTATAGATGGTTTTGGTCTTATTGCCTTTGCTTCTTTAACTCCAATGATATTTGTTCAAGTTTATGGAATTGCAGTATATAATTTAGTTGATGCAAAAACTGTAGCTGATGTAGTTGTTAATGCAACAATTTCTTCGCCTACTGATATAACTTTTCAATCTATTCTTTATGGTATTGTTTCTGTTATTAAAGATGTAATTCCTATTATGGCAATTATTCTTTTCTTCCAATATGCTGTATTAAAAAAACCAATACAAAATCTTAAAACAGTTATCTTAGGTTTTGCCTTAGTAATTATTGGTTTATATGCATTTATCCTTGGACTTGAAATGGGTCTATTCTCACTTGGTGAGACAATGGCATATCAACTTACAAAATCTGATTCTGTATTAATGATTTATGCATTTGCATTTGCAATTGGTTTCTCAACTACAATGGCAGAACCAGCACTTATGGCAATTGCGAAAAAGGCAAAAGATATTTCTGATGGTAAGATTAATGATTTTGCACTAAGATTATTTGTTGCTGCTGGTGTAGCAATAGGTATTGCGTTAGGTGCATTTAGAATTGTTGATGGTGGACATATTCATTATTATATCATTGTTGGTTATTTAACCGTAATTATATTAACTTTTATAGCTCCTAAATATATTATTCCTATTGCTTATGATTCTGGTGGAGTTACAACTTCAACAGTTACAGTTCCTCTTGTTGCAGCACTTGGTATTGGATTAGCTACTAATATTCCTGGACGTAGTCCATTAATTGATGGTTTTGGTTTAATTGCTTTTGCTTCTTTATTCCCAATGATAACCGTTATGTTATATGGAATTTTAAGTGAGAAATTTGGTATTAAATCAGATACACAAATTGAAGAAGAAGATTTATTAAAAGATACACTTGTTGATGCTGAAAATATGGACTTAGCAACTATTAATATTGATGGATCTGATATTAGACATTCTTTATCTTTAGAATTCTCTGCTGTTGTTATTATTGTTCCCGTGGATAAAAAACTTGACGCAATTCAAGCAGCACATAAAGCAGGTGCCTCTGGTGTTACAGTTCTTCGAGCAGATGGAATTGGTCTTGATGAAATGGCTAATTTCTATAGAACATCTTTTGAAGCTAATGATACTTTATTATTATTTTTACTTCCACGATATTTAGTTAATGATGTTGTTAAATCAATTATTCATTCTCTTCATATTACTACAGCAGGAAAAGGTATTGCCTTTGCATTCCCATTAACTCATATGAAAGGAATATCTTTATCAAAAGAAGATATTTTTAAAGAACAAGCTTATCAGGTTAACTTAAAAGAAGATGAACCTATAACATGTATAGATGATGAGGTAACAGAAAATTATGCAGCAAATTTTGAATCTCCAACTACTACAAAATAATATTAATACAGGGAATCCTGTATTAATATACTTCTCTGGTGAAAATTGTTCTGTTTGTAAAGTGCTAAAGCCAAAAATTGAAGAAGAAGTTAAAAAAAACTTTCCTTTATTTGAATTATTTGAAGTTAAGACAGATTTACATAAAGAAATTACAAGTCATTTTACGGTATTTTCTATACCTACAACTTTGGTTTATTTTGATAAAAATGAATTTTTTAGAAAAGGACGAAACATGTCTGTGTCTATGTTCATAGAAGAATTAAAAAGACCATATAATTTATTAACAAAGTAAAGAAGTAAATGAAAAGAGCACTTTTAATTGTATTTATAGTATTCCTTGTAATGCAAGTTATCCGACTAGAACAAACAAACGAAGCAGTTGTAAAAGAACTAGAAATAACAGCTCCTTTAGAAGTAATGACAATACTAAGAGAATCTTGTTATGATTGTCACTCAAATGAAGTTAAATGGCCTTGGTATTCTCAAATAGCACCTTTTTCTTGGATTATTACATCACATGTTGATAATGGAAGAAAATGGTTAAATTTTTCTACATGGGAAAATTATACGCAAGAGGAGAAAAGTAAAAAATTAAAAGGAATTTACAGAACTGCATATGCAATAATGCCACTACCAACATATATATGGTTACATGAAGAAGCTGATTTAAACAAAAAACAAAGAAATTTAATACGTGAGTGGACGGGAGTGAGAAAACATAAGTGAGAGAAGAAGTAGCAGAAATCTTAAGTGATCGAAAAACACTTTTAACAATTACTTATTTTAAATTACAAAGACTATTTGAAAAGAAGTATGGTAAAAATACTGTAGTTTTAATGGAAATAGGGACATTCTTTGAAGTTTATGAAGTTAATAATGATGATGAACAAATTGGAAAAGCAAAAGAGATTGCTGAACTTTTAAATATTCAATTAACAAGAAAAAATAAAACAATCTTAGTAAACTCGCAAGAAAACCCTATTATGGCTGGAGTTCCTGCCATTTCTTTAGAAAAACATTTAGCTAGAATTATTAGTGAACAAAAATACACAGTAGTTTTAATAAAACAAAAAGGCGTTCCCCCTAATGTATCCAGATACTTAGATACTGTTGTAAGTCCAGGAACGAATTTTGATTTTGTATTAAATCAAGATGAAAACAATATCACTTCAATATTAGTTGATCAAATAAGAGGAATTTATCTAATAGGGTACTCAGCAATTGATGTTACTACTGGAAAGTGTTATTATAATGAAGTCCATGGGACAAGTGAAGATAAATTCTTTGCATTAGATGAAGTCTTTAACTATATGAATATGCATAAAACAAATGAAGTAATTGTTACATTTGCTGATAAAAATATTAATCAAAAAGAAGTTATTGATTATTTAGAGTTAAAGTTAAAGACATTCCACATAGGTACATTTCATCCTAAAATTTCTTATCAAAATGAACTTTTTAAAAATGTATTTAATATTCAATCGTTACTAACAGCTATTGAGCATTTAGATATGGAAAGAGTTCCTTTAAGTACGGAATCTTTATCTGTTTTAATTGATTTTGTTATAGGTCATGATTCAAATATTATACAAAAATTATCACTGCCATCTAAACTAGATATTAGTAAGTATATTTACTTAGGTAATAATGCGATTGAACAATTAAATATTATTGAAACATCACATAATCCATCTCTAATTAAACTTATAAATAATACTTCAACAGCAATGGGAAAAAGACTTTTAAAAGAAAGATTAACTCATCCTGTAAAAGATTCAAAAGAGTTACTTAGAAGATTTGCACTATCTAAAGAGCTATTTGATTATCATACTCCAATTGAAAATGAATTAGCAAATATTTATGATATTGAAAGATTAACTAGACGTATAAAATTAAATAGATTACATCCTTTTGAACTAAACTATTTATATGATTCTTTGCTTAGTATAAAAGAAGTAGTTTCTTTTATGGAAAACTACAAGTTTATTAATCCTCCTTGTACTAGTAGTGAACTAGAACAATTCATTCAATCAATTGATTCTACATTTGATTTATCTATTTGTGGTAAATATATGTTAAAAGATGTTGAAGGAAATATGGTAAATGGAGGAATAAATACTCAAATTGATGAGTTAAATATCCAAAATGATATTTTATACTCAAAATTAGAACTATTAAAAACACATATATTATCTTATATAAAAACACAAGATACTAATTATGTAGGAATTAATAGACTTGATAAAGAAGGCTTTTTTTTAACATTAACTAAAAATAGATTTAATTTAGTAAAAGATGAATTATTAAATTCGCATATTATAATCGATGATGATTTATTACTATTTAAAGACTTTACTATTAAAGTTCAAACAAACTCTGTAAAGATTTTCTGTAAATTAACTGAAGAAATTTCAGATAAGTATGTACATAATTTAAGAAAAATCATTGAATTAAATAAACTAGTATTTAAAGAAAAAATATCAGAATTTGAAAAAAAGTTTGCTTTTCTTTTAGGAGAATTAGTTCAGTTTATTTCAGAAGTTGATTTAACAGTTTCAAATATAAAAACAGCAAAAAAATATAATTTTGTATGTCCTAAAATTGTGAAAACTAAAGATGATGAAAATTTTCTAGAAGTTATTGATTTACGGCATCCAATAATTGAAGCAAATGAAGAGCAGGGTATTTACGTACCAAATGATATTATCTTAGGTGAATTAAGTTTAGCTTCAAAAGAGTATAAAAACAATGTAATAATTAAAAACTCAAACCCAGTTAATATGAATAACAATAAAATGCATGGTGTTTTATTATACGGAATTAATTCATCTGGAAAATCTTCATTAATGAAAGCAATTGGAATTGCAGTAATTTTAGCGCAAGCAGGTTTTTATGTACCTGCAAAATCTATGAGATTTTCAATTTTTGATGCAGTTTATACACGAATTTCAGGTGCTGATAATATTGCAAAAGGTTTATCTTCTTTTGCAGTTGAAATGCTAGAACTTAAAAATATTTTTAACAGAGCTACTAAAAAATCACTAGTTTTAGGAGATGAGATATCTCATAGTACAGAAACTATGAGTGGATTATCAATAGTGGCTAGTTCTATTTTAAAGCTATCAAAACTTGAAGCTATTTTTGTGTTTGCTACACATTTACATCAGTTACCTGAGATTGAAGATGTTGAAAAATTAAAAAATATTATTGCGCTTCATTTATCTGTTATGTATAATAATGAAGAAGATAAACTTATCTTTGATCGGAAATTAGCATATGGAAGTGGTTCTTCAATGTATGGACTAGAGTATGCAAAATCTTTACATATGGATAAAGAGTTTTTATCTGTTGCAAATAATATTAGAAAAAAATTAACTGATGATTATGACTCAATTGAACGATTATCTCAACGTAAAACATCAAAATATAATAAAAATGTATACTCTTCAATTTGTGTAATTTGTGGGAAAGCTTGTGATGATGTTCATCATATAAAAGAAAAAGCGCGTGCAAACAAAGACGGCTTTATTGAGCATATTAATGCAAATCATAAATATAATCTTATTCCATTGTGTAAAGAACATCATAAGATGGTTCATGATGGAAGAATAAATGTAAATGGTTTTGTCGCAACTTCAAAAGGTTTAGAGTTACATTATACCGATGCAGCAGAGGGAAAATAGAAAACTATTTTAGTTTTCTTCACGTTCTTTTTTAGTTTTTAATATATTTCTTATAAGAAGTCCTATGAAAAATATAGCAATTCCTCCATTTATATAAAAGCCTTGCATATTATTATCTTCAAAAAATAAATATGCAAGAGCAGTAAATACAAGAGAAATTACTAAGCACATATTATAAAGCTTTGAAACCTTCTTCTAGGTCTAAAGTACCTTCATAAAATGCTTTCCCTACAATAACACCAGCAATGTTACCATTGTCTTTACAGTTAGTAATATCGTTGATATCTTTTACTCCACCTGATGCAATTGTATCAACTCCTGAAGCTAACGCAATAGATTCTGTAAATTCTACATTTACACCACAAAGCATTCCATCTTTTGAGATATCAGTACAAATAATAGCTTCAACACCAGCATTTGCAAATTCTTTTGCTAAAGTTGTAGCTTCCATAGTAGAAACTTCTGCCCAACCTTCAACTGCAACCATTCCATTCATTGCATCAATTCCAACAGCAATTGGATATTTTGCTGCCATGTCTTTTACAAACTTTGGATCTTTTACTGCAATTGAACCTAATATTAATCTATCAACTCCAAGTTCAATATACATTTTGATAGTCTCTTCATCTCTAATACCACCACCTAGTTCAATTTTAAGATTACAGTTTTCTCTAATCTTTTTAATTTGTTCTAAGTTTGCTGGTTCTCCTGCAAATGCTCCATTTAAATCAACGATATGAAGCCATTTACTTCCTAATTCTTCAAATCTTTTTGCTACTTGCCAAGGTTCATCTGAATAGATTTTTGCACTATCCATTAATCCCTTGCTTAGTCTTACAGCTTTTCCATCTTTTAGGTCTATTGCTGGTAAAATATCCATATTATCTATTTCCTTTAGTGTGATAATTTCATAAAATTTTTAAGTATTTTTAATCCATTGTCATGAGATTTTTCAGGGTGTGGTTGAAAACCGTATATATTTTCTTTATGTACGGCACTTGCAAAATCATAACCATATTCAGTTTTACCTATAATATTCTTTTCATCTGTAACTGCATGGTATGAATGAACAAAATATAAATAAGGGTCTTTTAATCCTTCAAATAAAGTATGGTCATCTTGAGTTTTAATTATGTTCCATCCCATATGTGGGATTTTTGTATCTTCATGCATTTTTGATTTATCAAATTTCACAACTTTTCCATCAATAAGTCCAAGACCTTTTGTATTTCCAAACTCTTCAGAGCTTTCGAATAAAAGTTGCATTCCAAGACAGATACCAATCATTGGTTTTCCAGATTTTGCATATTCATGAACTGCTTGAAACATTCCTGTTTCATGTAAGTTTTTCATTGCATCACCGTATGCTCCAACTCCAGGAAGAATAATTCTATCAAAGTTTTTTAAATCTTCTGGATTTTTAACAAATGAAGCTTTAGTATCTAGTAAATGACAAGCATTGTAAACGCTTGCTAAATTCCCCATATTATAATCAATAATTCCTATCACATTAATCCCTTTATTAAAAAAAGAATTATACTAAAGTTTTGCATCAGCTAGGGTTAAAGAAAATAGGACTTTATTATTTTGTTTCTCTAAAGCTTTTTTTGCTTCTAATATAGTAGATCCCGTAGTAATTAAATCATCACAAATTATAAGTGTTTTATTTCTAAGATGTGAGACTTTGAATTTTCTTGGGTTATGTTTTCTAAATTCTAGGTCTCTTCCTGCATATTTCACTATATTTGTAGCTTCTAAACAATTGTATTTAGCTCTTATAATATCTGAACTTAAATGTTTAGCTAGTATTGCAGTATGTGAGAAATCATGTCTTGTATGATCATCTATTGCAATAGCAATTATTTCATCTTTAATATTAAAGTTTTGTGAGAACTTAGCAAAAGATAGTTTTGCTAAAATATTAAAAACTCTATCTCCATGAAAATAGTATTTTGATTTTATTAAATCTTCTATGTCAGATAGGGCATAAAAAGAGTAATTGTAAAAATCTTTTTGGAGTTCTCTTTTATGGAAAGAGGGTTCTAATAGATTTGTTTGGCATTTTCTGCAAATGATTTGGAATGATAATGATTCACATGTTATACATTTCATAATTAATAATACTATAAGTTATATTTATTTCTTTTATTTTTAGTAAAGAAAAGAAGTAAAAGAAAATCGTGGGTGCGATTGAAAACTAGTCTAAAAAATAAAAATAAGTTCTAAAACTGTAAAACTCGTCCGTATCTTATTTAAACAATTATAGTTTTTTACGAACTAATCTTATCCTTTTTTAACACTATTTCCAAATGCTCACCTATCATAATTTAAGATTTATGAAAAGTTAGATTTTAAGTACTGCCATAAATGCTTCTTGTGGTACGTTGACCTTACCTATAGATTTCATTCTTTTTTTACCTGCTTTTTGTTTGTCAAGTAATTTTCTTTTTCTTGTAATATCTCCACCATAACATTTTGCTGTTACGTTTTTACCTGTTGACTTTACAGTTTCTCTTGCAATAATATTAGAACCAATAGATGCTTGAATCGCAACTTCGAATAATTGTCTAGGAATTAATTCTTTTAATGCTTTAATAAATTCTCTACCTTTTGATAAAGCCTTATTTTCTGGAACAATAATAGATAATGCATCAACAACATCACCCGCAACTTTAATATCAAGTTTTTGTAAAACGCCTTCTCTAAAACCAATAGGTTCATAATCAAAAGATGCGTAACCTTTAGTTGTAGATTTTAATCTATCATAAAAGTCCATTACAATTTCATTCATAGGAATATCATAGTCAAGTAAAACTCTTGTTCCTATGTAGTCCATTTTATTTTGAATACCTCTTTTGTCATTAAGAAGTTTAATTACATTTCCTAAAAACTCATCTGGTACTAAAATAGTTGCTTTTACATATGGTTCAAAAATTGTTTCAATATGATTAGGCATTGGAAGTTCACTAGGATTTTGAATAGAAATTTTTTCACCATTCACTTTTAAAACTTCATATACAACAGTTGGTGCAGTTGCAATTAGGTCAAGGTTAAATTCTCTTTCTAATCTTTCTTTAATTACTTCCATATGAAGCATACCTAAAAAACCAGTTCTAAATCCACTTCCAAGTGCTGCTGAACTTTCTGGTTCATAAGAGATTGATGAATCATTCAGTCTTAATTTATCTAGTGCATCTCTTAAATCTTCAAATTTATCTGTATCAATTGGATAAATTCCTGCAAATACAAAAGGTTTAGCAGGTTCAAAACCATCAATTGCTTCTGGTGTTCTATTTTTTGCATCGGTAATAGTATCACCAACTGCGATAATATCTACAGTTTTAATACCAAGTACTACGATACCAATTTCACCTGTTTTAATTTCATCTGTAGTTTGTTTCTTTAAAGGATGAGGGTACATTAAAGATAGTACTTGTTGTTCGTGTTCAGTATTCATCATACGTACAACTTGACCTTTTTTAATACTTCCCTCATATACTCGTACAAGTGCTAGAGCTCCAAGATAGTTATCAAACCATGAATCATAAATAAGAGCTTTTGTAGGAGCTTCAGAATCTCCTACGGGAGCAGGAACTCTATCAACAATAGAATCAATTAAATCTCGCACCCCAAGACCTGTTTTTGCAGAAATTAAATTATGCTCCGTACAATCAAGTCCAATTGCATCTTCAACTTCTTCTAATACTCTATCTGGATCAGCGGATGGTAAATCAATTTTATTTACAACTGGTAATAGTTCTAAATCATTATCCATTGCAATATATACATTTGCAATTGTTTGTGCTTCTACACCTTGTGTTGAATCAACGATTAGAAGTGCACCATCCGATGATGCTAATGATCTACTTACTTCATATGAAAAATCAACATGACCGGGAGTGTCAATAAGGTTTAGAACATAATTTTGTCCATCTTTTTCATAATCTAATCTAACACTTTGTGCTTTAATAGTAATACCACGTTCTTTTTCTATATCCATAGTATCCATAACTTGAGCAGACATATCTCTATCTGCTACTGAACCACATTCTTGAATGATTCTATCCGCTAATGTTGATTTTCCATGATCAATATGGGCAATAATACTAAAGTTTCTAATGTTTTCTTGCAAGGCTATAATCCTTATAATGTATATTTATACGCGATTATATCTAAATATTTGTAAGTTTATTGTTAATTGAGTTTTCTTGATGGATTTGTGAGGCTTTAAGTATTATAAGAAATAAGATTTAGGCTTAAGCCTAAATCTTAAAAGAATAATTATTGGTTAATTAATCCAGTAACTCTTCTGTTTTCTGCTCTTCCTTCTTTTGTATCATTAGAAGAAATTGGTTGAGTTTCACCATAACCAATTGATTGTAATCTATTAGGAGAAATATTTAAATTTTCTAAAGCTTTAAGTGTTGAAGCTGCTCTTCTTTCAGATAATTTTTGATTATTTGAGTTAGAACCTCTTGAATCTGTATGTGCTTCAATTGTTGCATTTAATTTTGAGTTTTCATTTAATATATTAGCAAATTCTTGTAATTTAGCATTATATGTAGATTTAATTCTGTGTGAGTTAGTATCAAAATTAATATTTAAGTCGATTGTAGCAACACAACCTTCTTCATTAACTTTAACACCTTCTGATGTACCTGGACATTTGTCAAGTCTATTAACAACACCATCATTATCATCATCGACTTCACAACCATTTGCATCTACAACAGCACCTGGTAATGAATCAGGACATAAATCTTTAGAATTTAATACTCCATCATTGTCATCATCACCATCTACAATTGGAACGATAGGAGCAATAGGTTCTTCAATTACAGGTACTTTTGCTACAATGTTTTCAGTATATTTCTTTCCTAAAGGCATTGCTAAACCTAATGTATACATTACATCATTTTCTTTATCGTTAATTGAGAAAAGATGTCTTACGTCACCTTTTACTGCAATTCCATAATATGGAATATCATATCTTAATCCAACACCATAATTTAAAAGTGAAGAATCATCATTGTCTTTCATTTCTTGAGTTACATCTTGATATCCAGCTCCAACTAAACCATATGCAGCTAACTTTTCAGTTAATGGTAGTTTTTTTACAGCATTTAAAAATACTCTATTAATATTAGTATTTGTATTACTGTTGTTGTATTTAAGACTATCACTTCTCATAATTGCAAGTTCTACTTGATCGAGAAAAGAATTTTTTAAATTTTTGGCTAATGAAATACCAGCATTTGCATAGTGATCATCATCTAAATTTGCTTTACTATCTGATAAGATTCCTGCTGCAAATGGAGTCACTTCATAACTGTAGTTATTACTTGGTGCACTTGCGGCAAACATAAAAGATGCGCATAATGCAGATGTTAATAAAATTTTTTTCATTTAACTTCCTTGTCTTTAAAATAATTTTATATATTATAGCTAAAAAAAATGAGATTTAAATTAAAAAAATTCTTTATGTTAGAAAATTTAATATAAGTATTGTGACAGGAATAAGATTAGGGAGTTTCCTAATCTTATTATTTAAGAAGTAAAATTATTTAGTAATTACAGCTTGAACTCTTCTATTTTGAGCTCTTCCTTCTTTATTCATATTACTTGCAACTGGTTTAGTTTCACCATAACCAACAGCAGTTAATCTAGAAGCTTCTACGTTTAATGATTTTAAAATTTCAACAGTAGATGATGCTCTTTTTTTAGATAAGTTTTCATTGTATTTTGCAGAACCAATTGAATCTGTGTGTGCTTCAATTGTAGCTTTTAATTTTGAGTTATTCTTCATCATGTTAGCAAAGTTAACAATTTTTGAATTATAAGAATCTTTAATTACTGCAGAATTTGTATCAAAGTTAATATTTAAGTTAACTAATGTCATACACCCAACAGTATCAACTTTTGCACCAGCAATTGTATTAGGACATTGATCTAATCTATTTACAACACCATCTTTATCATCATCCATTTCACAACCCATTGCATTTACAATAGCTCCAGGAACAGAGTTCGGACAGTTGTCTTTTGCATCGATAACACCATCATTATCAGAATCTTTTGGAGCCATAACTACTGGAGCTACAACTACAGGAGCAGCTTTTGCAATTTTTCCAAATGGAATTGAAAATCCTAAGTTATATAATAAAGTGTTATCACCTGAATCTGCTTCAATTAAATGTCTAACATCAAGTTTTAATGCAAATTGTTCAGCTACTTGATATTTAAATCCAGCTCCATAATTTCCAACAAGACCGTTTTCATTATTATTGTTATTTGCAGCATCATCAAAGAATTCAACACCAGCACCAGCCAATGCATATAAAGAAGCATTAGAAGTTAAAGGATAATCTTTTACAACGTTAACAAAAACTCTAGTAATTCCAGTATCTCTATTGATTGAATTTCCCGCAGCATTTACCATATCAACATCTTCAACTGTTCTAAATGCGGCAAGTTCAATTTGGTCAATCACAGAATTAACTTGATTAAATCCTAATGCTAATCCACCATTGATATAATCTCTTTCTAAACCTAAATTCCCCTCAGTATATGCTCCACCGATCATTGGTGTTATTTCGTATTTGTATTCATTTGCTGCGAACATCATTGATGCACATACAACTGATGATAATATAATTTTTTTCATATTTTATCCCTTTTATTAATAATTTTTAATATTATAGCAAAAAACTAGTTATTTAAATATTAAGCTATAAATATTGAATTAACAGATTCATTATTTTGAATTCTTCTTACTGTTTCTCCAATAATAACTGATGCAGTTAATACTGTAATCTTTTTAGCATCTTTTCGTGTAGGAATTGTGTCAGAAACAACCAATTCATCTAAAACACCATTTGCAATTCTATCATATGCTGGTCCTGAAAGAACACCATGTGTACAACATGCCATTACTGAATTCGCACCTTTCTTCTTTAATACTTCAGCCGCTTTTACTAAAGTTCCAGCAGTATCAACCATATCATCAACTAAGATTACATCTTTACCTTGAACATCACCAATGATATTCATAACTTCAGATTCATTAGCTTTTTCTCTTTTTTTATCAACTATGATTAAGTCATATCCTAATTTATCTGCATATGATCTAGCACGAGCAACTCCACCAATATCTGGACTAGCAATAATTGGATTTTCTAAGTTTTTATTTTTTATATAGTCAGCAAATAAAATTGAACCAAATAAATTATCCGCAGGGATATTAAAGAAACCTTGAATTTGAGCAGCATGTAAATCTATAGTTACAACTCTAGTGATTCCAGCAGCTTCAAGTAAATCAGCAACTAATTTAGCTGTAATTGGAACTCTAGGAGCTGCTTTTCTATCTTGTCTTGCATATCCATAATATGGAATTACTGCAGAGATTGATTTTGCACTTGATCTTTTTAATGCATCTACCATAATTAATAGTTCCATTAAATTGTCATTTGTTGGTGTACATGTAGGTTGGATAATATATACGTCTTGACCTCTTACACTTTCTGTAATTTGAACAGACATTTCTCCATCACTGAATGTTTTGCAAGTTGCATTAGATACAGGAACACCTAAATAGTTACCAACTTTAGCTGCAAATTCAGGATTAGATGAACCGCTAAATATTTTATATGTTGACATGTAAATTTCCTTAGATTGAATGATTATATTTGCGATTTTATCTAAAAAGTACTTAATGAATAGAGTTTATAAAAAAGAAAAAGAATGAGTAATGAAAATTGATTAATTAAAAATATCAGATATAAATTTATTAGTTATTATTTTATTTGATAGTTTGATAATTTAGGAGAAATTACGCCTAAATCATTTACTTTGTACTTTCTATCCAAGCACTTCCAATTACTTTTTCCCCATCATAGAAAACTGCTAGTTGTCCAGCCGCAACTCCAAATGAAGGTTCTTTTAATTTAATAGTTGCTTTTCCATTTTCAATTGAAACATCACAAGGTGTAGATACTGATCGATATCTTAGTTTAACAGAAGCTGTAAACTGCATATCATTGATATACATATTTAATCCATTTGCAATTACTTCATTTACTTCTAACACGGCTTTTTTCCCAACAACTATAGTATTTGTTTTTGGGTTTAATTCTTTTACAAAGTGTGGTTCTTGAGCACCTTTTACAGTAAAACCTCTTCTTTTCCCAATTGTATAGTGCATATAACCTTTATGCTCTCCTACAACATTTCCCTCTTCGTCTAAAACATCTCCTGGAAGGTCAATATTTGCATGTTTTTTAATTACATTTGTATAAACAGTTTCAACAAAACAAATTTCTTGAGATTCGTTTTTTTCTGAAATTCTTTTATATACAGAATTTAATGTAGCTCCAAGTTTTACAATATCTTCTTTTTTATAAGTACTTAAGGGAAACATCATGTAGGGAAGTGCTTCTTTGTCTACTTGAGATAAGAAATAGCTTTGATCTTTTGTTTTGTCATTAGCTTCATAGAAGAATTTACCATCAGTTTTTACATAATGACCAGTTGCTAAAAAATCACATCCATTATCTTGTGCAAATTTTAACATAGCACCAAATTTGATGTTTTTATTACATTTTACACATGGATTTGGAGTTGTACCTTCTAAGTATGATTCAACAAAATAGTCATAAATCTCGTGTGTAAATTTATCAGCTAAATCTAATATATGGTATTTTATATTTAAGAATTTGGCAACATCTTCAATGTATCCTAAGTTTCTTTCATGATATCCATCATCTCTATTATGAAGTTTTAAGTAAACACCTTCAACTTCATGTCCTTCTTTTTGTAGCATATAAGCAGTAACTGAAGAATCAATACCTCCACTCATACCTACCATTATTTTTTTAGAATTAATAGTAATCACTTATAAATCCCCCTCCTAGACAATAATTACCATCATATAAAACAAGACTTTGTCCCAAAGTCACAGCTCTTTGAGGATTGTCAAATTCAACAAGGACTTTATCATTATTAGTTGATGTTACGGTACAAGCTTGCTTTTGCTGACGATAACGAACTTGTGCCATTAATTTATCACCAATCTTAGGTGTCTCTTCTAATACCCAGTGCATATGACTAGCTTCAACATTTTGGTTCATCAGTAAGGGATGATTTGTGTCTTGTACAACTGTTAATGTATTGTTTTCCATATCTTTTTTGGCTGCATACCATGGATTATGGATGTGATTATCTGATTCAGTCTCTTTGATACCTCCAAGACCAATACCTTTTCTTTGACCAAGTGTGTAACAAATAAGACCTTTATGTTTTCCTATCACTTTTCCTAATTCATCTATAATATCTCCAGGAACAGCTTTTAGATGTTGTGTGATAAACTCATCAAATCTTTGGTTACCTATAAAACATATACCTGTACTATCTTTTTTATCACTTACATGTAGCTTATGTTCTGTAGCTATTTCTCTTACTTCCTTTTTAGTTAAATCGCTAAGTGGAAACATTGAGTGAGAAAGTTGTTCACTTGATAATGCATGTAGGAAATAAGATTGATCTTTTGAACTATCTTTTGGAGTGTCTAGTACATAGTGGTTATTGTGTTTAGCTATTTTAGCATAATGCCCAGTTGCAATCATATCTGCACCCATTTTTTTTGCTTCATTTAAAAATACAGTAAATTTAATTTCACGATTACATAATATATCAGGATTTGGAGTAAGCCCTTTTTTTAGACCCTCTAAAAATACATCAAATACTTTTGTTCTATATTCTTCGACAAAATCAATACCCTTTACTTCAATTCCTAATATTTTACCAACTTTTTTCGCATCTTCAAACTCTATACGATTAGGACATTGGCTACCTTTGATTCCATAGTCCCAATTACGCATAAATAAGCCTTGTACTTCATATCCTTGCTGTTTTAACAGTAAAGCAGTAACAGACGAATCAACACCTCCAGACATTCCAACAACTACTTTTTTCTTCATTTTCTACCCTTGTAAATTTTATTGTTTTTCATATAGTTTAAAGGAATAATCACTGATTCTCTGTTTGCCCAGTCTTTATGAGGAATAATAAGTTTTTCTGTATTTATTTTTTTATTATCAAAAAATATTATATCTATATCCAAGGTTCGAGGCGCATCTTGAAAGGATCGCTTTCTTCCATATCTAATTTCTAATCTTTGCATAATTTTAAAAAATTCATTAGCCGCTAGATTAGTTTTAAGCGCAATTATACCATTTAAAAAGTCTTTTTGTTCAGTGTAACCAAAAGCAGGATTTATAAGTAATGGACTTGTACTTACGATATGAAAGTGTGAGTTATTTTTCAAAGATAAGAAAAGCTTATCAAATGTTCTTTTCACATTTCCCACATTCCCACCAATACCAATAGTTACAAGATGTTTCTTCTTAGATTGTCTTTTAGAAATATATGGGAAGTTAGTACTTTTATAAAGGCTTAATTTATCACTTAATTTTTTTTTCAAATTTATCTCTTTTTATCTTGAATAATTAAAGTTGATTTAAATAGTCAGAATTTATTTTTCTTCTTTTTTATTTATTCTCTATTTTAGAGTATTGTTGCTTTACCATTTTTCATAACAACTGTATCTTCAATTCTTATTCCAAATTCATTAGGTAAATAAATACCAGGTTCAATTGTAAAAACCATATTATCTTCAATTATTACATCTGATTTGCTATTTATATTTGGAAATTCATGAATATCAAGTCCAACACCGTGACCAGTACTATGAATAAATCTATTTCCATATCCTGCTTTTTCAATTACAGATCTAGTAAGTGCATCAATTTGTGATGCTTTCATTCCAACTCTAGCTTTTGTAATGGCATTTAATTGTGCTTTATACACAAGGTCATAAATCTTTTGATGTTTTTTATTTTTAAACTTTTGATCTCTTTTAAATGATAGTTTCTCAAAATTTGCACTGGTTACACAAGTTCTATCTGAACAATATCTTTTATATTTAACTCCGGCATCTACAAGTATTAAGTCATTAAGTTTTAGTTTTTTAGTACTTGGAAGGGCATGTGGTTTTGCTGCATTTTCATTTATTGCAATAATAGGATCAAAGCTTAAATCTAATTTTCCACTTTGACTCATTTTTTCAATTCCTTTAAAAAATAGGAATTGCTCACTTTGTTTATATCCATTTTTCCTAATAAACTTAGCAAGACTTTTAAATCCATCTCGTCCTAGTTGTGCTGCTTTTTTTAATATTTTAATTTCTTCATCACTTTTAATGATTCTTTTTTGTTTTGAAAAATTAGCTATTGGAATAAACTTTGTTTTTAAATCCTGTGTTATATTTATATATGTGGAGTATTTAAAATCATTTGGATCAAATATTATTTTTTTTATCTTGTTTTTCATCAATATTTCTTTTGCTGTTTGTATTAAATTTGATGATTCAATAACTTCACAGTTTTTTACAAACTCGTTTGCTTCAGTAGTGTATCTAGCATCAGTAATAAAATAATTATCATTGTTTAATGATAAAAATATTACATTATCGCAAGAAAACTTTGCTTCAAAATATACTGCATTTTCATCTAGTAAAATAAAATTTTTCATAAAATCTCTTTCTTTGGTATGGTTTAACGTTAATTTAAATATAATCTTACCTAAATTTTATAAAAGGAATATAATATGAAAATAGCCGTAATTCAAGGACCAAACTTAAATATGTTAGGTGTTAGAGAACAACACATTTATGGTCCCATGAACCTAGAACAAATTCACGATCAATTAAAAAATGCAGCAGCACAAAATGGGGTTGAATTAGAATTTTTTCAATCAAATTTAGAAGGTGAAATTGTTGATAGGGTTCAAGAGTGTTTAGGAACAGTTGATGGAATTTTAATTAATCCAGCAGCATATTCACACACATCTATAGCTATTAAAGATGCATTAAGTGCAGTAGAACTTCCAACTGTTGAAGTTCATATTTCAAATATCTATAAAAGAGAAGAGTTTAGACAGAAATCATTAACTGCATCAGCAACAACTGGTGTTATCTCTGGATTTGGACCTTTTGGTTATCATATGGGATTAATTGCATTAATGCAAATTATTTCTGAAATTAAAGCTGTTGCAGAAGCAGAACAGCAAGAAGTAACAGAATAATCATCACTTATGAATATACTAAGTGCAAAGTGGGTTCTTACCTGCGATGAAAATTTTAGCATCATTGAAAATGGTGCTATTGTTTTTAATGATAAAATAGTTGATATAGATACAATAGATAATATTAAAAAAAAATATCCTAATAATGAAATTATAGAATCAGAAATGAATTCAGTTTTAATGCCTGGACTTATCAATTCTCACGTACATTTAGAATTTTCTGCAAATTCAACTACATTAAAATATGGTAACTTTCTATCTTGGTTAAACTCTGTTATTAAAAACAGAGATACTTTAATCGAAAAAGCTACAAATAAACTAATTTCAACAAAACTAGATAGAATGAAAAAAACAGGAACTACTACAATTGGTGCAATTTCATCTTACTCTTTTGATATGGAACCATGCGCAAAGTCTCCCCTTAATACTGTATTCTTTTGTGAAGTAATAGGTAGTAAAGCTGATATGGCAGATACATTATTTGCTGATTTCAAAAGTAGATTAAATGCTGCAAAGCAATATGCATCCAAAAATTTTATTCCTGCAATTGCAATTCATTCTCCATATGCTGTTCATCCTTTTTTAGTAAGAGAAAGTTTGGCATTAGCAAAGCTAGAAAATTTGGCTGTGTCAACACATTTCTTAGAATCACCAGAAGAGTTTGAATGGTTACACAAAGATGAAGGTTTATTTATAGAATTCTTTAAAAACTTTTTAAATCAAAGTAAAGCGGTTACAAAACCAATGGAGTTTTTAACACATTTTTCTAATGTAAAAAACTTATCTTTTACGCATTGTGTAGAAGCTAGCACTGATGATTTAGAAAAAATAAAATCTTTAGGTGCTGTGATCAATCATTGTCCAACATCTAATAGAGTGTTAAATAATACAAAGTTAGATTTATCTAAATTAGAAGATATAGAATTTTCAATTGGGACTGATGGCTTAAGTTCTAATAACTCTTTATCAATGTTTGATGAATTAAGAACAGCACTGATGATACATACAAATGAAAATATAATTGAATTTTCAAAAAAACTATTAAAAGCTGCAACATTAAATGGAAGTATTGCCTTAGGATTAAATAAAGGTAGTTTAGAAGTACAAAAAGATGCAGATATTATATCTTTTAAGCTTCCAGATAATATTGAAGATAAAGAAGATTTGGCTATGCAAATTATTTTACATACTAAATCTGTAACAATAACTATTATAGGAGGAGTTGTTGTTTAATTTTTTAAAAAAAATATTTTCACCAATTATCGTAATTTTGGATTTTATAACTAAATATTTTAAGACAATAGTTTTTTTAACTATTATGTACTTTTTAGTATATAGTCCAAGTGAAAAAATGAATGATAATGGAACATTCGAAGTTGCTAACTTACAAAGGATTGAACTTTTCGGTCCAATTTTAGATGTAAGTAAAACACTAAATGAAATAAATAAAGCAAAAAAAAGTAAGAATATAAAAGGTGTTTTAATAGTTGTGAATTCCCCTGGTGGTGCAGTTGCACCTTCTGTTGAATTAGCTTATGCAATTAAAGAGTTAAAAGCTATTAAACCTGTAGTTGTATATGCTAGCGGAATAATTGCTAGTGGTTCTTATTATGCTTCAATTTGGAGTGATAAAATTATTGCAAATCCTGGTGCTATGGTAGGGTCAATTGGTGTAATTATGCAAGGTGTTAATACTGAAGAATTAATGCAAAAGATTGGAATTTCTACTCAAACTGTAAAAGCTGGTAAATATAAAGAATCAGGAACTCCAACTAGAAAATGGTTTGATTATGAAAAAAACCAATTACAAAGTGTAATTGATGATACTTATAAGATGTTTATTCAAGATGTTGCAAATGCAAGAAAACTTGATGTTAAGAATCATACACAATTTGCAGATGCAAAAATATTTACTGCATCACAAGCACAAAAAGTAGGTCTTGTTGATGAGGTTGCTACAATATCTCGTGCACAAGATTCACTTCTAAAGCTTTCAAAAGTAGATACTGCTGTTTGGAAAAAACAAGATAAACTTGATAAGTTTATTGATAAATTTATTTCTCAAACTGTAGCTAAAATTTCTATGAATTTTAGCTCAAGTCTAAAGGCCTACTAAAGTAAAGAAGTAGATATAAACTCTACTTCTTTTTAAATATTTGTTAAATTCTTCTAATTGTGATATACTCCGAAAAAATTCTAGTAATTAATCTTCACTATTCTTTGTTTCCCTAAATTTTATATATTTTGATATTTTAATTGATGAACAAGACTAGATACTGTTTCTTGTTAGATAACAAATTAAAGGTAATTAATGACATTTACAGAACTAGGATTAAATCCAGATATCCTAAAAGCTATTGAAGAACAAGGTTATACAAATCCCACTCCAATTCAAGCACAAGCAATCCCAATCGTTTTAGAAAAACATGATATTTTAGCAGCAGCACAAACAGGTACTGGTAAAACGGCAGCTTTTACACTTCCTTTATTAAATACTTTAAGTAAAAAGAAAACTACATTTAAAGAAAAACACTATGTTAAAGCATTAATATTAACGCCAACAAGAGAACTAGCTTCTCAAGTTGCTGAAAATATAGCTGCATATAGTAGATATTTACCACTTAAATCAGCAGTTATTTTTGGCGGTGTTGGAATTAATCCACAAAAAGCAATTTTACGAAAAGGTGTTGATATTGTGATTGCAACACCTGGAAGATTATTAGATCTTGTTGGTCAAAAATGTATTGATTTATCTAGAGTTGAGTTTTTTGTTCTTGATGAAGCAGATAGAATGTTAGATATGGGATTCATTCATGATATGAAGAAGATTATATCTATAATTCCAAAGCATAGACAAACACTTCTTTTTTCAGCAACATTTTCAGATGAAATTAAAAAACTATCTGAAGGTTTATTAAATAATGCAAAGATAGTTGAAGTTGAAAGAAGAAATGCATCTTCTAATCAAGTAAGTCAAGTTGTTCATTATGTAAATAAAGACACAAAAAAACATTTATTATCTCACTTAATTAGTGATGGTAAATGGAATCAAGTTTTAGTTTTTACAAGAACAAAACACGGAGCAAATAAATTAGCAGAATTCTTAAATAAACAAGGAATTACATCAGCAGCAATTCATGGTAATAAATCACAAGGTGCAAGAACAAAAGCCTTAAGTAATTTTAAATCTAAAGCAATAAGAGTTTTGGTAGCAACTGATATTGCTGCACGTGGTATTGATATTGCACTTTTACCTCATGTTGTTAATTTTGAATTACCAAATGTTTCTGAAGATTATGTTCATAGAATTGGAAGAACGGGAAGAGCTGGAAATGAAGGTGTTGCGATGTCTCTAGTTTGTAGCGATGAATACTTCTTTTTAACTGATATTGAAAAACTTATTAAAAAATCAATTGAAGTTGTTCCTGTTGATGGCTTTACTTTGCCAAAACTAGCTAAACCAAATATTCAAAAAAAGACTAATGAGAGGTCTAATAATAGAGCTAAAAATAAATCAAATAATGATTCAAATTCTAGAACAAAAAGTAGAAATAATCCTCGTACTGAATCACGTGAAAATACAGAAGTCAGAAATAAAGCGAATATTGAATTTTCAAAGAATAAAAGAACTAGTAAAAAAGATGAGAGTAAATCATTGATTTCAAAATGGGAAAATGAAGTAAAAAAACAAAAAGATAATGAATCTAAAAAACCTCGAAATACGAGAAATAGAAGAGTTACAACTGCCTCAAAAGGAAGATAAAAGATAAAGGCAAAAAGCCTTTATCTCCTATTAGATAAAAAACTATTCTTATAATCCTGAAACAATTTTATAAGTATCATTAGCAATAACATACTCTTCATTTGTAGGAATAACAAAAATTCTACCTCTAGAACCATTAGTAGAAATATCTCTAGCCTCACCAGATCTTTTATTATTTTTAGTAGGATCAATATTTAATCCCATGTAATCTAATCCTGAACAAACTTTTTCTCTAATAAGTGCAGCATTTTCACCAATACCACCTGTGAAACATAATGCATCAACACCATCAAGTGCAGCAGCATAAGAACCAACATATTTTTTGATAATGTAAGCAATCATATCAACTGCTAATCTACATCTATCATCACCATCTTCCATACCTTCAAGTACTTCTCTTAAGTCAGATGATTTTCCAGAAATACCAACAATTCCAGATTCTTTATTAAGTACATTTAACATTTCTTTAATTGATAAACCTTCTGTATCCATCATGTACTGAATTGCTCCTGCACCAATATCCCCAGATCTAGTACCCATCATTAAACCTTGAACAGGAGTAAGACCCATAGAAGTATCAATACATTTACCGTCCATAACTGCAGAAACAGAAGAACCATTTCCTAAGTGACAAACAATAACTCTAGTATTCTGTTTTTTATCTAACATATCTCTTGCAGCTTCTGATACGAAGTAATGAGATGTTCCATGGAAACCATATTTTCTTACACCATTTTTAGTGTATTGCTCATAAGGAAGTGGATACATGTATGCATAATCAGGCATAGTTTGGTGGAAAGCAGTATCAAATACAGCTACGTTTGGCTTACCTGGCATTAAATCTTGACAAATTTCCATACCCATAATATTTGCAGGATTATGTAATGGAGCTAAAGGAATTAATTCTTTCATTTTATTAATAACTGCATCTGTAACCATAACAGAACCAGCAAAGTCTTCACCACCATGAACAGCTCTATGTCCAATTGCATCAATATCATCAATAGAATTGATAACTTTTCCTTCGCCATGTGTTAATATTTTTAATACTAACTCAATAGCTTCTTTATGAGTTGGCATTGCAACTTCTACCTTAAGTTTTTGATCATTAGCAAATTCGTGTTTAATAACTCCATCAATTCCAATTCTTTCACAAAGTCCTACTGCTAAAGTTTCTTGAGAAACTGGATTCATTAATTGATACTTTAAAGATGAACTTCCTGCGTTTAAAATAAATACTAACATATATTGATTCCTTTTTTTAATTTAAATTATTTGATTTGAGTTGCAGTAATAGCAACTAAATTTGAGATATCTTCAACTGAACAACCACGAGAAAGGTCATTAACAGGTTTTGCTAAACCTTGTACAACTGGTCCATGAGCTGCAGCCCCTGCAAATCTTTGAACTAGTTTATATCCAATATTTCCAGACTGTAAGTCAGGGAATACTAATACATTTGCTTTTCCAGCTACTTCTGAACCTGGTGCTTTTTTAGCTCCAATTGCTTCAACGATAGCAGCATCTGCTTGCATTTCACCGTCAAAAGAGAAGTCAACATTTCTATCTTCTAAAATATCTACTGCATATTGTACTTTATCAACTAATGGATGTTTTGCACTTCCTTTTGTTGAGAATGATAACATTGCAACTCTAGGGTCAAGACCAACTACAGAAGCCGCTGTTGATGCTGTTGCACATGCAATATCAGCTAATTGTTCTGCATTTGGTTCTGGGATTACTGCACAATCTGCAAAAAGGATTAATCCATTGTCTCCAAATTGACCATCAACTGTTTCCATAATAAATGCAGATGAAACCGTATTTATTCCAGGAGCTGTTTTAATTACATAAATAGCAGCTTTTAAAACATCAGCAGTAGGTGAGTTTGAACCTGCAACTAATCCATCCGCATCTCCAAGTCTTACCATCATACAACCAAAAAATCTAGGTTCAGTAGTTATGATTTCCATAGCTTCTTCTCTGCTTAGACCTTTTTTCTTTCTTAATTCAACTAATTCATCAACATAAGTGTCAATATTATCAAATTTTTTAGGATCTATAATAGTAGCGCCTTCAATAAATGCACCACATGCCGCAGCATCAGTTTTAATAGTAGCTTCATTTCCTATTAATACAACATTTGCAGTCTTCTCTTCTAAAACTTGTTGTGTAGCCTTTAACACTCTCTCATCTTCAGATTCTGGAAGAACTATAGTTCTTAACTGTGCTTTTGCTTTTGCTTTAATACTCTCGATTAAACCCATTAAGTTATCCTTTTAATTTAAACTTTGATGATAGATTATAATTAAAAAACATTGCATTAACATAGCATGCTTTTATAATTTAATTCTACATATATTGTATATGATATTTTTCTAAAAGTACATAAAATATACATATAATAAATAAAAAAATCAAATTGTGACTTTTGGTAATACTACGTGATAGTTTAGTGTCTAAAGAGATATTTATTTGATGTAAATGTATTGAAATTGTACAAAATGCTTAGAAATTAAACTAAATTAAATACAGACTACTAAAGCTGCTAGTCCTTTCTCTATTTGCATTATAATTGTTCTTTATTTAAGATATAAATTTTTTATATTTTGAATTTTTATAATTATAAATGAAGGAATTATATGCTCTTGCATTTTATTTATTTTTAGGCTATAATATTTTTACTTAAGATGAATAAGAGTTTCATCTGTTATTTTATGCCTTTTATTAATTACTGCCAATTTTGCCCATTGATATTACACATTTATACAAAAAAGCTCATTTTTATCTTTTGATTACTCTATTTTGAATAGAGAAAAAAAGGAATAATATGTCAATTACACATATACAAACAAACAAAAAAATAGAAGTTTTATTAAGACTTTTAAAAGAAAACGAAAGTTTACAGGATGCTAGTTCAAAAGCTGGTTTAGATATAGAAAAAACAAAATTAATAATGACTCAATACTGTAATTTATAATTTAAAATACAAAACAACACACTAAGACTATAAGTCCTTAGTGTGCTTAATTATTTATACTTTTGTTAATTTGTAAGTATCTTGAGCAATTACAAGCTCTTCATTAGTAGGAATTACATATATTTTAGTTTTTGATGAATCTGTATTTATTTCTCTATTCTCTTCATTTCTAACTCTATTTTTGTCACAATCAAGTTCAATACCCATAAACTCTAAACCATTACAAACTTTTTCTCTAATTAAATCAGCATTTTCGCCAATTCCTGCTGTGAAACAAATTGCATCTACACCTTCAAGCATTCCAGCATAAGAACAAATATATTTTTTAATTCTATTACATTTCATATCAATTGTTGTCTTAGCTCTTTCATTTCCATTTTCACTTGCTTCTATGATTTCTCTTAAATCTGATGAAATTCCAGAAACTCCTAAAAGTCCAGATTTTTTATTTAGATAATTTACTATTTCTTGTGCAGTCATATCTTTTTTATCCATTAAATAAGATAAAACACCTGCATCAATATCTCCAGATCTTGTACCCATTACTAATCCTTCTAAAGGTGTTAATCCCATGGAAGTATCAATTGATTTACCATCTCTTACTGCACAAATAGAAGAACCGTTACCTAAATGACATACAATAACTTTTGAATCTTCTTTATTTAGCATTTTTTTGGCTTCATTTGAAACATAATAATGAGAAGTTCCATGAAAACCATATTTTCTTACACCATGTTCTTTATAATCTTCATAAGGAAGGGCATACATATAATTTGCTGCTAGCATTGTTTGATGGAAGGCTGTGTCAAATACAGCAACATTTGGTTTTCCTGGCATAATTTCTTGAGCAATTTTGATGCCCATAATATTTGCGGGATTATGTAATGGAGCTAAAGGAATTAGTCCTTCTAGTTTTGATATTACATCATCATTTATGATTACTGAACTATTGAAGAATTCTCCCCCATGAACAACTCTATGTCCAATTGCATCAATTTTCGTAATTGAATCAATAACTTTGTTTTCGCTTTGTGTTAATACATTTAGAACAACTTCGATTGCTTCTTTATGCGTAGGCATTGTAATTTCTTGCTTGGTTTTTTTGCCATTTGCTTCATGAATTAGTTTACCATCAATTCCAATTCTCTCACAAACTCCTGAAGCTAAAACTTCAGTAGTTTCTGGATTCATTAATTGATATTTTAAAGATGAACTTCCTGCATTTAAAATAAATACTAACATATATTCTATCCTTGATTTTTAGTATATTGTAACTGAAAAATATGTAAGAAATATGTTTTGGATCTAATCCTATTGTTTTACAATCAACATATACATACCGTATCAAAAAATATAGCTGTATTCACAAGATTATCAAGGCTTGATTCATTTAGTAAAGAGAAAAATTAATCTTTAAAATCAAAAGTTTTTTTACTCTAGTTTTGAGCAATTAAGTATAAAGTAACAAGCAACTAAGAATCCAACTGCATAAGGAAGTAGATTATAAATTGAACAAGTTATTCTCCTCAAGTTGTGCTAACTCATCATTTAAGTAACATTTAGAAGCTATATATGAGAGAATAAATAAAAAATCTATCCTCCTTATAGGTTTTCTTAAATAGAATTTTAACTAGTATAAAATGTAGTTTTTGCAGGTGTTATGTCTTTTAATTTTAGAAACATCATTGATGTCATAATTGCATCATTTAATGCATCATGTTTACCAAGAACTGGAATGTCAAGGTCTTTCATAATTGAATCAAATTTTAAATCAATAAATTCATACTCACTTGTTTTTTTCTTTGATTTGAAAAACATTGATGAAACTTCAATACTTTCATTGGGTAATTTTATTCCAATATATTTTTTAGTATATTTTGAAATCATTGCAATGTCAAATTTAATATAGTATCCAACTATTGGACGTGAACCTATAAAGTCTAGTATTTTAAGTATTGCTTCTTTAGCACTTACTGCATTTTCTAAATCTACAGGTCTTATACGATGAATTTTAATTGATTCAGCACTTATATTTTTTGAAGGTTTTACAAAGATATTAAATGTTTCTCTCATAATAACTTTATTGTCTTTTATATGAACTGCACCAATTGATAATATTTCATCTTTTCTAGGACTAAGACCAGTCGTTTCACAATCTAGACATACATACTCGCCTGGTGTTGCTTCATCAAATAAAAAGTCATATTTTTTATCTTTTAGTTTTTTTCTATTCCAATTTTTAAAAAAATTATAAAACATTATGAAATCTTATCTGTTTTAAATGAGTAAGCTATAAACTTTTTAAAGTCTATTACAATTTTAAAAGAATCTTTTAATAAATCTCTTTCTATTTTTCCAAGATTGTGAGTATTTATTTCATTATTAATTTCTTTATTTTCAAGAAGTTTTTCTAGTTGTGATTTCAATCTTAGTGTATTAACAATATCAAATGCTTCTAGTAATTCATCAGCTTTTTCTTTTTCTAAAACTTTTTTCTGCTCTAATATTTTAATTCTTTTTACTGTTGTTGTTTCTCTAATTTTTTCTCTTAATGCTAAAGAACGTATTCCTTGAACAATAGGGAATACAGCAGTTTTTTTAATATCAATATAATGAACTTTAGTCATAAAGTTTGCAACAGTACTTGGAGTATCAAAAGTAAGTGTTGCTCTTGCAAAATATGCCATAAATACATCTTTATCATGAAGCTTATTAAATAAATCATCTTTTAATTTAATTAATAAATCTTTATCTCCTGCAACTGCAAATGAATCAAAGAAGATTGCTAAATCCATATAGTTTTGCATATCAGGTGCTTCAATCCATCTTCTTGTTTCATCTTTATATTCACTAACTGTTTTACACCAAAATGGGTTTGAAACCATAATATTACCTTCGCAAGGAGGATATCCAAAATCAATAAGATGTGCAGTTAATTGTTCCATATATGGTCTATAGAGTTTTGCATCAATACCATCTTTTACAACTAATGCATTATCTTGGTCAGTTTTAATAATTTGTTCATTTCTTCCCTCACTTCCCATTACAATTAAACATGCATTTTTTTGTAATTCTTCTGGTACTACTAAGTGATATAATTTTTGGTAAACTTTTGTATTTAACTGACCAATTAAATTAGAAATATGATTTACTTTTACGCCTTTTGTTTGTAAATTTTTTATAATATTAATTAAATCATTACTTGAACTCTTAAGATCTTCTATCGTTTTAGCTTTTTTAATTTTTGTATCAACTACATATGTATTATTAGCAAAATGAGATAAAACATCAATTTGTTCAAGTATCCCAATCATTTCACCTTGAGAATTTGTAACACCAATTCTTTTTATATTTCTTTTTATTAATACTGTTAATGCTTCAAATAAATAGTCATCATTAAAAACAGTCATTAATGGGAAAATTGCAATTTCTTTTACTGGAATATCTAATGTTCTACCTTCTAATAATACTTTTACTTTTAAAAGTGAATCTGTAATTATTCCATAAGTTGCATCTTCTTTTTTGACAATTATTGTTGATGTCTTAAATGCCATAGATTTTTCAATTGCATCTATTAGTTTTGTATTCTCGTCTACGATACATGCTTCATGAATAATTGTATCATCAACTTTTGCAATCATAAATGATGATAGCTCTGATGTGTACTCTTTATCTTTTAATGTCTGAAGTTTATTAACAAG
>Ga0105357_10000195_pt1 | contig 30275 bp, 24 predicted proteins | sample GOMGulsemesocosm_4_FD_83660 | JGI IMG/M metagenome (GOLD analysis project Ga0105357, IMG submission 83660) | Methane-oxidizing microbial communities from mesocosms in the Gulf of Mexico - GOM15B Gulf of Mexico | ecosystem: Environmental > Aquatic > Marine > Cold seeps | place: USA: Gulf of...
CTAAACTTTGTGATACCTTTAGTTCTTCTATTTATTGGTATTTATTTCTTATTCATGCCGAAAGCCTCAGAAGTTGATACAAAACCAAAAATATCAGAGAAAGTATATAAAAATATTGTAGTACCAAGTATTGGTTTTTATGATGGAATGTTTGGACCAGGTACTGGTTCATTTTTATCATTATCAGGAATTGCTTTGCGAGGAATTGAACTAATAAAAGCAACTGCAATGGCAAAGACTATGAATTTTGCTACAAATATAGCTTCTGTATTTGTCTTTTTAGCTTATGGTCAAGTAATCTTTTCTATTGGAATTATAATGATGCTAGGACAGATAATAGGTGCTTATGTAGGCTCACATTTTTTAGTAAAAATAAATCCAAATCATTTAAAAATTATAGTAGTAATTATGTGTTTTACAATGTTAATTAAATACTCATCTCAAATGGGATGGATCTAATAAAGTAAATATATTCACATCTTCAATTTCTATTCTTATTAAAGAAATAGGGTAGGGCTTAGTACAATTTTATTAAGCTTTTTAGTTTTAACCCAACTTATATAAAATCAAATAAATATCAATAAATTTTAAATTATTAATATTATACATATTGAATATAATATAACTATCTAAAAGATATTTATATTATGTACACTAATACTATATATGACTTTAAAATTGGTAGCTAGGCAATTAATAATTTTTTTAAATAAAAATAAAAAATAGAATTATTAAAAGATTTTATTTTTTATTTAAATATATAACAATTTGTATATTTATTATAATAGTAAAAACATATACAAACAAAAATAAAAAATCTTAAGATTTCATTTTATATGATAGATAAAATTACTATATGGTAAAATTACAAAAAAATTAAGGTTAAGAAAATATGATTAAAACAACTCATGAAATATCAAATGAAGATGGATATATTAAATATAACTTTTTTGAAATACATCCTGATTTAGAAGCAATAATGGCAGATGATTATTTTACTTATGCAACAGAAGAATTTAAAAAACAAGAAGAATGTGAAGACTTATATAAAAAGAATTTTTATGATAAATATGATGAAGAAACTTATAAAGAGGTATATGAAAAATATATTAATAATGAAAACTTTAAAGCAAAAGCTATGTTCATTTATTCTGTAGTTGATTTTGATAAATATACAAAATTTGTAGAAGCAAATGGAGAAATTACAAATCCAAATGAACTAACATTAAATTATAGTGTTTTAGATAGTTCAGGTGTTAAAATTGATATTTATAATTTAAGTATTATTGATATTTCTTTTGTTTTTTAAAAAACTCTTTTTTTAAACTCTATGATTTACATCTGTTATGCTATAATTCCGCCTATTAAAAATTAAGGCACAAGTATTATGGAAACACCAGAAGTAAAAACACAAAAATTTATAGTAAAATTTTTTCCAGAAATTATGATTAAAGGTTCATCTGCTAAAAAGCAGATGATTAATCAACTTTTTAACAATCTTACTAAACTTCTTAAACAAATTGATGAAGAAATTAACTTACGAAAATTCTTTGATAAAATTGAAATTGTATGTTCAATTGATTTAGTTACTGAGACTAGACAAGTACTATTAGAAACACCAGGTATTGAGCTTGTATTAGAAGCAATACAATTTGACCAAGTTACAACTTTAGATCAAATCAAAGTTATTGTAAATGACGCTATGCATCATGAAATTGAAGGTAAAACTTTTGTAGTTCGAGCTAAACGTTCTGGAACTCATGATTTTAAGTCTACTCAAATTGAACAAACTGTTGGTGGATATATGCTTGCTCATAATAAAACTAAAGGAGTTGACTTAAGAACTCCAGAAGTTACTATTAATGTAGAGCTTATGAACAATCAATTAAATATTATTACTTTAAAGCATAAAGGTCTTGCTGGTTTCCCCCTTGGAACTCAAGGAGATATATTATCTTTAATGTCTGGTGGTTTCGACTCTACAGTAGCTTCTTATCTTACAATGAAAAGAGGAATTAAAACTCACTTTATTTTCTTTAATCTTGGTGGTGTTGCACATGAGATTGGTGTAAAACAAGTTGCTTTATACCTTTGGAGTAAATTTGGCTCTTCTCATGATGTTTCATTTATCTCTGTTCCTTTTGATGATGTAGTTACTGAAATATTCAGATCAACTGCTGAATCATATATGGGAGTAACATTAAAAAGATTAATGTTAAAAGCTTCAGAAAAAGTTGCTAATGATATGGGAATAGATGCTTTACTAACAGGTGAAAGTGTTGCTCAAGTATCAAGTCAAACATTAAGAAACTTAGCTTTAATTGATCAAGTTACAAATAAACTTATTTTAAGACCACTTTCAACTATGAATAAGCCAGAGATTATGGGTATAGCAAATGATATTGGTACTAGAAGATTCGCTGAGACTATGCCTGAGTATTGTGGTGTTATTTCAAAGAATCCAATTACTCATGGTTCTTATAAAAGAATGGAAGAAGAATCTAGAAAGTTTGATTATACAGTTTTAGATACAGCTGTACAAAATGCTGTTAATATTAAAGTAAAAGAAATTGTAAATGATGTTTCAGATATTGGTCAAATGGAAGCAATTAGTGATATTTCAAGTGGAGATTATACGATTATTGATATTAGACAAAGTGAAGATTGCATTGAAACTTCTTGTGAAACTTTAAAAATTCCATTTTATAAATTAAAAAATGAATTTAAAAAGCTTCCTCAAGATAAAGAGTACTTATTTTACTGTGATAAAGGAATTTTGAGTCAACTACACGCTCAGTATTTACGAGATGCAGAAAACTTTACTAATATAAGAGTTTATAGACCATAAACTCTTACTTTTCAAATACCTTGCTTATCTCTTCTATTTGTATAACAGGAGGAGATGGCAGTGCAGGGTATGACTTCTGAACAATATTTGTTACCCATTGAGGATATATTCTAAAGTTTAGTTTTACTTCTACTTTAAGTGGATAGTTTAGATTTTCTTTTAAATTATAAGTTTCTACTCTTCTTTCTTTTGCTTTAATTCTTGTGTCACTTAATAAAGTTTTATATTTCCAAAATAGTAATCCAACTTCTTTTCCATTTTCATCGCCAAAAACTTTCATAAAAGGTCTAGCATCAATGTCAAGATTTCCATCTTCTTTTAATTTTCCAGAAGAAAAAACTATCTCATCATCTGAATCTTTTACTGTTATATCAAGCCATAACTCTCTAAAATCAGCAACTCCAGTTGGTAAGTGATGTCCCGCTCCTATATTTGTAACTGCAACTTCAAGAGTATTGTTTTTAATATCAATATCAAGTTTTGCAGCAGTTCTTAATAATTGTAAAGCCTGATCTTCATGTTTCTTGCTTTTAAGACCTGAAAGGAAATGATTTGAACCTGAAAAATAGTGTACTTTAACATCATCTTTTAAAACACCACCATTTGTAGAAGTGCCTTTAAGTGGTGAAAATTTATCATTTTCTAAATTTGTCATATGACAATCTATACAAGACTTATATTTTGTTTTATCTGCTAAATTATTATAAGGTGATTGTTCCCACTCTTTAAATGTAGAAACTATTTGTTTTCCTGTTATTGGTGATGTTTCATCATGACAAGAAGCACAATAAGCACTTTTTTTATAAAGTGGTTTCATATAACTGTCTTTATGTATCTTTGGTTTGGCATTTATAAATTTTTCGCCTAGGAATGAACCAAAATTTGATTCATCATCTTCAAAGGGGTATTTTTTTCTATTTGTAATATCTAATTTATAAGAGGCATTGCCTTTACTACTAGCATCACTTATTCTATGACATGTAAGACAGGAAACACCTTCTTCTAATCTTGAGTTACCATGTTGCTTATAGTTATCACGTAGTGTCTTAGCTTCTTTATCAAATAAGGTATTTGCTAATGAGTTTTCATTCATATAGTGTGATGATTTAGCTAGTCCTGTTGTAACTCCACTTGGATTATGACATGACATACACCATTGTCTAAACTCTTGTCCTTCAACTTCTCCTGCAAGACTTTCCATTACCATATAGTAAGGATTTGAATCAACCATGTTTTTATGATTTGAATCTGCCCATTGATTAAATATTTCAGTATGACAAGATTTACATTTTGTTGAGTTTGTCCAATCTTCACTATGATACATAGTTTTGCCAACTTCGAGTTCAAATCCAACAAGTTTTGTTTCATATGAATATGAACTTGTGGGGTTTAACATAGTTAATAATACGAAAACTTCTAGTATGGAATTAAGTACATTTTTATGTGGATTCTTAGTGTGGTATAGTAAAAATGCTATTAAAACAAAAGAACTATATAAGTGGATATTAAAAGAATAAATTCCTATTATATTTCCACCTGTATTTCCTACAAAGAAAAGATAAAATCCACTTAATATACAAAGGAGTAAAATGAAACCTAAAATCCATCCTATTTTACTATTTACTTTTTTTACTACTATATATTTATAAGCATGTTTATTTACAAAAGGAATGATATAAAATACTGATAAGATAATTGAAGTAAAAGCATGAATTACGGATATAATTGTAAGATATTCCCATGAGATATTTAAAATATCAAGTTGTAAAATACCACTTAGGAATATTGTAAGAATTAATACTTTAATATTTAATAGCTTCATCATTTTACATCCCTTTTTACGTTATTTACATTCTCATAATCCACAATATCACCTTCAAGTGTTTTTAAAAAAGCTACAATATCATCAATTTGCACATTTGTAAGATTTATTCCTATTTGATGTTTTCCCATAATTTCAACAGCTTTTCTTATTTTATCAACTGAACCATTATGAAAATAAGGTGATGTTTTTGTTACATTTCTTAAAATTGGAACTCTAAAAAAGCTAGTACCAGCACGTCCCATATACTCACCCTTATTTTCAAAAGGAAAAGTATTATCAATGATTTTAAATTCAGGAGGAGCTCCTAGGTTTGGTCTTAAGTCATGAATCCCTGCAAAGTTTCGTAAAGGAAATCTTTGAATACTTTGTCCTCCTACACTCATACCCGTATGACAACCACTACAACCAAAGTTCATAAAGTTTACTAATCCTTTTTTAGCATTAGTATTAATAGCACTGTTATCACCTTCTAGGAATCTATCAAAACTACTTCTTGTTAAAAGTGTTTTAACGTATACTTCAAGGGCGTATATAATTTCTATATAATCTTTTTGAAATCTTTTTTCTATTTCTTTTTTGTTCATATTTAATTTATGAGGTGCTTCAATAGAATTTTTTATTTGATCTTTTAACGTTCTAACTTCTCCACTCCATGTTAAAAACTTTGCAAGTGATGAGTTTAAAATAGTCATAGTATTTAAATGATGTGGATTTAAAGTATTTCCATCGCCTATAGATGAGCTTAGTCTGTCTGTTCCACTTTCGTCTTTTAAGTGACATCTCACACAATTATTTGTATCCATTAGTGCTTGTTCTTCTTTTGAAGTTGTTTTGTCTTTACTTATTGAATGACAAGTAGAACAAGAAGTAGTTTTATTAAATGAAAGATTAGGATTAAAAAATAGCTCTTTTCCTAGAGCTATTTTTTCTTTACTTATTGGATTATCTTTTGAATAAGAAACTTCTAAAAGCTCTTCATAAGTACTAGGAATTGCTTTTAAACCTTTTGCAATAGCCGTAGTTCTTAATTCTTCATCCGAATATTCTTTAAAATCTCTATCTTTTAATATTGAAGGAAGTAACAGTAAAATAGATATAAATATAAAAGCAACTATCATACTTTGAATCAATGTTTTCATATTATTTCAACTCATTTTTAAAATCGATTATTTTATTATGATTTATAATATCAAAAAATGAAAGAATAAAAATTGTGGAGTATCAAGTTTTTTATTTAGAATAAAAACAAAAATAAATAAATAAATATTCCCATAAGTGAGCTAAGTGTCATCGAAAAAAATACTAATTTACCTATTTGTTTGTGGTTTGAGTTTTTGATAGTTTCAAATCGATTTTGTCTATAGTTAGTTAATGAAGAGATAAATAAATAAACCCATCCTATTAAAGCAACAACTGCAATAAAGATATGAATACTTAAAAAAGTCAACATGAAATTAAATGAAAGATCACTTTCTTTTGCATATTCTAAAAATCCTCCAGAAATTCTAAGTCCAATTTCGAAGATTATAGTTATAACTATTGTGATAACTAAAAGAATAGCTTGTGAGATAAAATGCTCTTTATATCTTTTTTTAATAGCTAGGAATATTGTAAACCCCATCAATAATGGAAATATTGTAAAGTAAACTGTTACAAAATCAATATAAAATGGGGCAGACGTTCCTAAAAATCCAGAATTAAAGAGCATAGTTTTAATCTTTAACTTGCTTTTTTATTGTATTTTCTATAATAATAAAACCAAATGGAATTAATGAATATACAAATAATTGAAATCCAAGACCTTTATCCCATTTACATTTAATCATGACATGAAAAAGAGCAATACAAAATAATATAAATAATACACCATGTCCCATTCCTACAATCTTTACCGGATATGGGTTGTCACCTAAGTATTTTATAGGCATTGCTACAAATACTAATAATAAATATGAAAGACCTTCTATTATAGAAATAAGTCTAAATCTTCCAAATGCTGTTTTTAACATTTTGTTCCTTTTAATTAAAGTGTGATTATATGAAAATATACTTAATAATTAAATTAATACTATGTTATAAATGTATACAATTAGAATAAAAGGATTGAGATGAATACAAGTAAGATTGTTTTTGCTCTATTAGTATTATATATACTAGCAGATATTGTTAAAACTTACTTTTTCTAAAAAAGAAGAACTATTCTTCTTTTTTATCTAAATCACATTGTTTTGAGATAATACAAGCAGGACAGAAATTAGTAAACCCAGCAATCAAAGGTATTACTCCTAAATAAAACCATGGATTACTAGTAAAGAAACCAATTGCAATCAATACAATACCTAATACAATTCTAAACGGTCTACATACTTTTCTAATTTTTTCAAATATATTCATAAGTTATCCTTATTAATCTTTTTTACTTTTTATAATTATATCTTATGAAGCTTATACTAGTTTTAAACTTTGAAATTGTATAATCATCATGCATGTTTTCTTAGTCCTTAAGTATTTATATACTATATAAAAGAATCTAAAACTTTAAAAGTAAATTCATAAAAAACACTTTTACGAACAATCAATTATCTTCTTTTCTGTTAGGAAATAGCTGATAATATCAACAATTATAGGGATAACAATCTGCTGTGCAAATTGGAGCTGGAGCTACATCTTTCATTGCTGATTTATTTAAGTTTTCAAAAGAACATAGAAGAGTTCATAAAGATAAGATTGAAGTTTTAAAAAGAGCATTTCAATTATATGGAGTAAGTCAAGTATTACTAGCTAAAATAAATGAAGAAAATAAAGATCTTGTGGTGTTAGCTTCAAATGGTGTAAATAATACAGATTCATTCCTTTATGGTTCAACTGCTTTATTTATGATGGAAAATGTTAAAAGTGATATCTTAATATATGTACCAAGAGAGGCATAATAATATGCTCTATTAGTATTTTATCTTATGATTTAACTTTCATATAGGCTAGTGTAAAGCCAATAATTACAAATAAAGATATACCTATAGTAAAGAAGAAGCTTTGAACTCCAAGATTGGAAACAAGTGGATGAAATATTATAGGTGAGCTAAACTGACCTAAGAAAATAGCTGAGGTAAAATATCCAGAAGTTTTGACTCTTTTTTTAACACTAGTACGACTTAACATCCAAGCTGTGATATTTGTCATCATAATACCACCACCAAAACCTAAAATAGGACTTGTTATATAAAATAAATAAGTATTATTTACAAGACCAACTCCTGCAAAACCAATAGCAATTATAAATAAGCCAATTAGGTATATAGTAGAATAAGAAAATTTATTTTTTATCTTAGAAAATGTAATAGCACCAAAAGCGTTAAATACAAAAGAAAGAGCTATAATACTACCAGCAAAACTTCCACTGGCTTTAAACTTCTCTATAAGTAAGAAAGGTATTTGAGTTGGTAAGATGAAAAATATAAGCATATAAAAGAATGCAAGAAAATAGATAAAATACATATTTGAATCTACTTCTATCTCATCACTATTGTCGTCAGATATTATCACTTCTTTAATTTGAGTTAAGACAAAGGGAAGAAGTAAAAATCCAATTAGGTAAATACCAAAAGAGTAACGCCAACTTATATCTGATAAAATTCCTCCACCTACTACAAATACAACTCCACCTAAAGCCATAAAAGCACTTTGATATCCCATGAATTTATGTCTATGCTCTGATTTAAAATAATCTCCAATAAGTGAAGTAGATACAATCATTAAAGTTGCAACTGATATCCCAAAAATAGCACGTGAGAAAAGAAGCATTTCAAGCGTCTCAAGATATAAACCTGCACTTCCCGAAATTGAGAAAACTATAAGGGCAATAATTACAGACTTCTTTTTCCCATGCCTAAATATAATGTGTCCCAAGATTGGAGCAAGAAGTGCAATTACAAATGAAGGAATAGTAAGTATAAGCCTTGAGTAGAACTCTATATTTTCTATATTAGTAAAATGATCTTTTAGATGAGGTAAAGCTGTAACTATTGCTACATTTGACATACTTGTAGTCATTGCTAGAAGTAAAAGAGTGAAGATTGTAAGTTTTTTAATGTGTTCCATTTTGGATTATATTAAAAAAACCTTTGATTAGATGTTAGTCTAATCAAAAATCTTTTTATAAACATGACAATAAGGAGTTTTGCCAGTTCTTAAGTAATAATTTTGATGATAACCTTCTGCTGCATAAAAAGGTGAATGTGTTTTAAGTGTAGTGGCTACATCATAATTTTTTGATTCAAGAATCTTTATCAAGTTTTGTGTAGTCTTTTTCTCTTCTTCATTTCCATAAAATACTACAGATAAGTATTGACTTCCTATATCTGGACCTTGCCCATCTTTTTGAGTTGGGTCATGTATTTCAAAAAATAGTTTTGTTAAGTTTTCATATGATATCTCTTCAGGGTTATATATAACTTCTACAGTTTCGACATGTCCTGTATCACCCTTTATAACACCATAATAACTAGGATTTTCTACATGTCCACCCATATATCCACTTATTACGTCTTTTACACCTTTTTGTTTTTCAAGTAAGTGCTCAACTCCCCAAAAACATCCACCTGCAAAGTAAGCTTTTTTAGTATTTGTATAATCAATGTTTTTATTTTTTGGTACTACAATCTCTTTACTAAAGTTTGTAGAAATAAAAGCTAATAATCCAAGTGCTAGTATTACTATATATTTATTCATACTTTATCCTTCTATGATTTATTTTATATAGTATTGAGATTATGTTTAGTTTTTGTTTACTAAAAAAGTGATTTAAATTAATATAGTATAAAGAATAGACTAATCTCTAAAGAATTTATTATTTTTCGAATTATATTTATAATTTTTATGTAATTTTTATGTATAAATAAGCTGTCTTTACATAGTTTTTACATAACATTATGATATCGTAATTAGAACAAAAGGAGAATCAATGAAAAAAATATTAAGTTTAGCTCTTGCTTCTGCATTAACTTGCAGTGTAGTAATGGCAAAAGAGATTAAAATAGGGGCAGTAATGCCAATGTCTGGACCACTAGCAGCTTATGGACAAGTTACTAACTTAGGTTTAGAATTAGCACAAAAGTTACAACCAACTTTAAAAAATGGTGATACGGTTAAAATAGTATTATTAGATAACAAAGGTGATAAAGTTGAAACAGCAAATGCTACAACTAGACTTATCTCTAAAGATAATGTTGTTGCTATTTTAGGAGCATTAACTTCTACAAATACTGCACAAACAATTGCTATGGCTGATAAAAAGAAAGTTCCTGTAATCGCAGCAGTTGCTACTAATGATAAATTAACAGCTAAAAGAACTTTTGCAAATAGAGTATGTTTTACAGATAGTTTCCAAGGTGAAGTTGTTGCAAACTTCGCAATTACACAAGGTTATAAAACAGCAGTAGTTGTTATTGATCAAGCACAAGTTTATTCTTTAGGTCTTTCTAAAGCATTCCAAAAAGCTTTTAAATCTAAAGGTGGAAAAATTGTTAAGAAAATTAAAGTTACTTCAGGTGATAAAGACTTTAAAGCTGTAGTTTCTCAAATTAAGAAAATTAATCCAGACTTTATGTTTATGCCTTTATACCACCCAGAAGCTTCAATGATTGCTAGACAATCTAAACAACTAGGTTTAGTTAAACCAATGTTCTCAGGAGATGGTGTTGCTAACCAAACATTTATTGACTTAGGCGGAGAATCACTTGAAGGTTATATGTTTACAGATTTCTTTGACTATACAAATCCTCCATCAAAAACTTCATCTGATTTCATTGCTTTCCACGAAAAAGAGACTGGAAATAAAGAAATGAATTCATTTACAGCTTTAGGTGCTGATACATATAATGTATTACTTGCAGCTATGAACAGATGTGAAGATCCAACAAATTCAATTTGTATTAATAATGAAATTAAAAAAACTGTTGACTTCGATGGAGTTTCAGGAAAAATTTCAATTAATAAAGAAGGTAACGCAACTAGATCTGCAGTTATTAAAGAAATTAAAAATGGTAAAGCTACATTCAAAGCGACAGTTAACCCATAATCAAAAATTAACATAGAAAAAATCTAGCAAATAATTGCTAGATTTTTTTTTGTAATAGTAAAAGTAATTATATTGCTTTTACTATTACAAAAAAGAAGTTTAAAAAAATCAGGAGAGTGAATGGATTTATTGACATTTATGCAACAAATGGTAAATGGTTTCAGTTTAGGTAGTATGTATGCCTTAATTGCAATTGGGTATACAATGGTATATGGAGTGCTTAGACTTATAAATTTTGCACATGGTGATATTATGATGGTGGGTGCCTTTTTAGGTTATACTTTCATGGCAGTATTTGACTTATCTTTCCCTGTTACAATGCTATTATCAATTACAATAGCGGCACTTTTAGGTGTATTAATGGATAAAATTGCTTATAAACCTTTAAGAGAAGCTCCAAAAATTTCTTTATTAATTACAGCAATTGGTATTTCATTTTTCTTAGAAAATGCATTTACAGTATTTGGAGGGGGAACTCCAAGAGCATTCCCTGTTCCTGAATATATGGAAAAAATATTTGATGTATCAGGAGTTGTTTTCTCAGTTGCTTCTATTACCGTTCCAATTGTAACGATATGTTTATTATTAGGAATTCTATATGTACTGTATAGAACAAAATATGGAATGGCAATTAGAGCATTATCTTTTGATATTAAAACAGTAAATCTAATGGGTATTGATGGAAATAGAATTATTGCAATTGTATTTGGTTTAGGATCAGCGTTAGCTGCCGTTGGTGGATTGTTTTGGGCTGTTAACTATCCTAGTGTTGAACCTATGATGGGTGTACTTGTTGGACTGAAGGCCTTTGCTGCTGCTGTAGTTGGGGGAATTGGTTCTGTAACTGGTGCTGTTATTGGTGGATTTATTATTGGGTTTACTGAAGTTGTATTTATTGCATTTTGGCCAGAACTTGGTGGTTATAAAGATGCATTTGCGTTTATTTTATTAATTTTTGTATTACTATTTAAACCAACTGGAATAATGGGTGAAGATCTTGAAAAGAATAGGTTCTAATATGATTGAAGATAAAATATTTACTAATCAAAGATTAATTAATTTAGCTATTATAATTACAGCTATTTGGTTTACATGGTTTGCCCAAAATACGTTTGATGAATATACAATAAGAATTATAAACAATGTTGCAATTTTTATAATACTTGCAGTTTCATATAACCTTATTAATGGTGTTACTGGTCAGTTTTCACTTGAACCAAATGGTTTTGTTGCAATTGGTGCTTATGTTACTGCTATTTTACTGGTTGATAGTGAAGGTATGTTATACCAATATGATATTGAAGACCCTTATCCTTGGGTGTTAGCATTACAAACAAACTTCTTATGGGCTTTGATTCTATCTGGAACAATTTCAGCTCTTTTAGCTTTATCATTATCTTTCCCTGTATTTAGAGTACGTGGAGATTATCTTGCAATTGTAACACTTGGTTTTGGGTTTATTATTAGAATTTTAGCTATTAATTCCCCTGAAATTACAAATGGTTCTTTAGGTATAAATGATATTCCTGAGTATTCAAACCTTTACTGGACTGGTGGTGTTGCAATATTTACAGTTATGGCGATATTAAATATTATTTATTCTAAATATGGAAGAGCTATGAAAGCAGTTCGAGATGATGAAGATGCAGCAACTGCTATGGGTGTCAACACGTTTAAAATTAAAACATTAGCCTTTTCAACATCAGCATTCTTTGAAGGTGTTGGTGGTGGTTTATTAGCGGCTTTATTAACATCAATTTCGCCAGATTTATTTACATTCTTCTTGACATTCCAATTATTAATTATAATTGTATTAGGTGGATTAGGAAGTACAACAGGTGCAATTTTGGGTACAATTTTTGTAATGGCTGGTTTAGAATACATGAGGTTTTTAGACGAACCTATGAATATACTGGGAATGGAAACAGAAGCAATGCCTGGTATGAGAATGGTTGTATTCTCACTAATCCTAATTCTTGTAATGTTATTTGCAAGAGAAGGACTAATGGGTAAAAAAGAATTATCCGATTTATTTAAAAGAAAAAAGGCAGACAAATGATTTTAGAAGTTTGCAATGTAACTAAAAAATTCGGTGGGGTAACAGCCATCAAGGATACTTCTTTTTCTGTTAAAGCAAAAGAGATCTATGGTTTAATTGGTCCAAATGGTGCGGGTAAAACTACAATGTTTAATATCATCACAGGAAACTATGAACCAACAGAAGGTGATATTAAATTTCATGGACAAAAAATAAATGGTATCAAACCTTTTAAAATTGTTCATAGAGGAATAGCTCGAACATTCCAAAATATTAGATTATTTAAATCAATGACAGTTATGGATAATGTTCTAATTGGCTTTGATTATCAAGCTTCTTATTCTTATTTAGAAGCTATTTTTAGACTTCCTAGATTTTTTAAAGAAGAAAGACGAGTAAGAAAAAGAGCTATTGAGATTATGGAAGTTTTGGATATCGCACAATATGCAGAAGAACTTGCAACATCTTTATCTTATGGTCAACAAAGAAAAGTAGAAATTGCACGTGCACTTGCTGCAAATCCTCAGCTTTTACTTTTAGATGAACCAGCAGCTGGAATGAACCCACTAGAGACTCACGAGTTAGCGGAACTGTTCTTTAAAATTAGAGATGAGTTTGATATTACAATTTTATTAATTGAACATGATATGAAATTTGTAAATAAATTATGTGATAGGGTTATGGTTTTAGATTATGGTAAAACAATCTTTGAAGGTGATATCAAAGATGCAATTCAAAATGAAGAAGTTATAAAAGCTTACCTTGGAGATTTCAAACATGCTTAAAGTTAAAAATTTAGAAGTATTTTATGGACTTATCAAAGCTATAAAAGGTGTAAACCTTGAAGTTAAAGAAGGTCAAATTGTTTCATTAATTGGATCAAATGGTGCGGGAAAAACTTCAACATTACAATCAATTGTTAATGATGTTAAAAAAACTGGAAAAATATTCTTTAGAGATGAAGATATCTCACTGATGAAAACACATAATATTATTCAAAATGAAATTGCATTAGTTCCAGAAGGAAGAAGATGTTTTCAAAATTTAACAATTGAAGAAAACTTAAGAATGGGTGCATTTAACAATGATGATAATTATGAAGAATGTCAAGAAGAGATGTTGAAACTTTTCCCAAGACTAATTCAAAAAAGACATCAGTTAGCAGGTACTATGAGTGGTGGAGAACAACAAATGCTTGCAATTGCAAGAGCTTTGATGTCTAATCCTAAACTTTTAATGCTAGATGAACCATCATTAGGACTTGCTCCTAAGATTATTGGAGAGTTATTTAAAACAATACAAAGACTAAGAGATGAGGGTATTACTATTTTACTTGTAGAGCAAAATGCTTTTGCAGCTTTAGAAGTTTCTGATTATGCTTATGTTTTAGAAAATGGAGTTGTTGCCTTAGAAGGTGTTGCTTCTGAACTTATTAAATCTGATGATATTAGAGCTAAATACTTAGGCGCTTAATATCATTATAGTAGATAGTATTAATTAATACTATCTACTCCTTAAAATGTTGTTTTTAATATAGATATTATTTTTTTAATAATATAATTAATTATATATACATAAAGATAACAAATGAAAAATATTAGAAAAATACTTATTTTATTGATAATATTTTTATCCACTAATAGTTTATACTCTAATTCTTTAGTATTAATTAGTAAAACTTCAATCTTTATAGATAATAAAAACTTAAATATAAATCAAATTAAATCTCAAGAATTTAAACAAATTTTTAATAAACATCAAAATTTTGGTTTTAATAATAAGATAAATATATGGTTAAAACTTCAAATTAATAATACATCTAATATTAAGTCAAATCAAATACTAGATTTTAATAATCCTTTACTTGAAGAAATTATTCTCTATGACGATTTAAAATCGTATAAAAGTGGAATGTTAAATATAAATGGAAAAAGAACTACTATTAACCCCATCTTTGATATCAAAATTGCTCCAAAAACAAATAAAATATATTATGTAAAAATAAAGAATACTACTACCGCTTTACAGTTTTCAATAAACTTAGATGATAAAAAAAGTTTTCTAAATAGTGATTTAAAAAAGCAGTTTCTTATAATACTATTTATAGGAATTATACTAGCTTTTCTTATTTATGCAATGGTTTTATATTTTTATGCAAAAGATATAAGTTATCTTTTTTATTCATTATATATTATATTTCTAGTCTTTCAACAGTTAACATATGTAGGCTTCCTTCCTTTATATATGCCTTCATGGTTTACATATATTGATAATTTAATAGTTGTTCCAAAAGTAGGGATAGTTATAATAACGGGGATACTCTTTGCTAGAAGTTTTTTAAAAACAAAAAACTATCCACATCTTGATAATATTTATAAATTTATAATTTATTTTATAGTTTTACAAATGATATTTGTATCAAGTCCTAATTTCTATTATCCTGAACTTACAGTTTTAACTGGCTTATTCTTTATTTTCTTTAATTTATATACAGCAATTTATGTATATAGAAATGGAAATAAACAAGCTAGATTTTTTATTGTTGGCTGGTGCTTTCTAATTATTGGTTTTTTTCTTTCAATTATTGATGCTTTAGGTATTTATTCGGTTATGTATAACTTTCCCTCTTTAGTACTTATTTTAACTGCTATTGAGGCTTTATTTTTACTATTAGCTTTTGTTGATAAGTTAAATATTCTACAACAAGAAAAAGATATTACTGATGAAAAATATGTAAATGAATTACACCAAAGAAATATTATTATTGCCAAAGAGGTAGAAAGTAGAACTCTAATGTTAAAAAACTTATATAAAGAGCTTCACCATAGAGTTAAAAACAATCTTCAAATTATGCTTTCTATTATCTATCTTCAAAGTGATAAGATTAATGATAATAATACTAAAGAACAGTTTTTAAAACTTGAAAATAGAATAAAATCAATTGCAAAAACTCATGAAATTTTATATTTAAATGATGATTTGGAACAAGTGAATATGCATGATTATATTTATAGTTTGAGTGAGGATATAGAGATGTCCTACTCAAAAAATATTGATTTTGATATAAGTACAAATGTTAGTATTCATCTAAAAGATGCGGTTTATATCGGTATAATAATAAATGAATTAATTACAAATAGTATGAAATATTCAAACTGTACAAAAATATGCATCTCTTTAACAAAAAATCAGAAAAGTTTACATTTATATATAAATGACAATGGTAAGGGTTATGAAGATAGAGATATTACAGATAAATCATTAGGTTTAAAACTTGTTACGAATCTTGCAATTTCACAGTTAAATGGAAAAATTACAAAAAATATTAAAAATAAATGCGAATATAATATAAGGTTAAAAATATGAAAGTACCTGTAATGATTGTAGAAGATGAAACTATTGTATCTATGGAGATATCTACTTATTTAGAATCTCTTGGATATAAAGTTGTGGCAATTGTTGATAATTCATCAGATGCGTATATTAAGGCCTTAAAGTTTAAACCACATATTATTATGATGGATATTAAAATAAAAGGTGAAAGAGATGGTATTGATACTGCCTTAAAGATTATAAATGAAATAGATACAAGTATTATCTACCTAACTGCATATTGTGATGACCAAACAGTTGAACGTGCAATAAAGACAAATCCAAGTGCATATTTAACAAAACCATTTAATAAAAGAGAATTATTTGCTTCTTTAAAAATTGCATCATTTGTATATAGTAAAAAAGTACAGTTTTGTAGTTTAAAAAGAGGAGATATATTACTCGATGATGAATTTAGTTTTGATAGTAAAAAAGAACAATTGATTTATTGTAATGAATACTTACATCTAACTAAAAGAGAACAAGAACTCCTAAATCTTTTAATCAAATCAAAAAACTCCATAGTTTCAATAAATACTATGGAAAATGAAATTTGGCCTGATAAACAACCCAATGAAGGAACAAGAAGAGCTTTAATTAGTAGACTTAGATCAAAGATGAAATATAAGTTTATTGATACAATTCCTTCTATTGGCTACAGAATAAATCTTTAAAAATATAATTTAATCACTTATTTTGCAACATTTTTGCAATGCTTTTTAATCATAATTACATAATAAGTAAATTAGTAAGGATTTATTATGGTAAGCAGAAAAAATATGATATTAATGCTCATTATTGTATTTATATTAGTAGGATGTGGTGCAAAAGTAAAAGGAAAGACTCAAAAAGGTCCTTTTAAACAAGGTTCAGTAGTAACTGCATATAAACTCGATATGGGAGTTAGAAGTACAACTCAAAAAAAGAGTACTACAACAAATGATGATAAAGGAAGTTTTTCTCTTGAAGTTGATTGGGTTGGTGCTACTGAATATGAAATTGTAGGTAATTATTTAGATGAAAATAGTGGAAACTATTTAAGTAGTGGACGCTTATCTGCTGTTATAGATGCTCAAACAAATATGGTGGGAAGAGAAAATATTGCAGTAGATGTAAATATAAATATATTAACACATATTGCTGCCATAAGAATTAAGAATATGTTAAAAAACAACATACCCATTACTGAAGCTATTGAAGATACTACAAGTATTCTAAAGGGAATATTTTCTCTTGAATTAGATAACGATGCAAGCCTTGAAGATTTAGACTTAACAGATGCCATAGGTGAAAATAAATCTGATAATACACAACTATTAAAATTATCTGCAGCTATTTTAAATAGTAATAACCCAGAGGTTCTTTTAGAAAAATTGACGAAGTTTATAAATCTTGATGGAACTATTAATTATGATTTTTTGGGTACATATACTGATATTTTAGAAAAGGCTGATGAAGTTGATCTTTCTAAGATTGATGCAATATTACGGGATAAAATTGGTGTTTTTGCTCCTAGTGAAAATACAAGGGAAGGTAATCTTCCTTTTAATCATGGATTATCTTTTGATACAAAAACTGATGTTGATATTAATAAAGGTTTAATATCAAATTATATTGCAATAAATAATATTAATGGTGTTGCAAAGTTAAGTATTGAAAATGGAAATTATAGTTTAAATGATGGTGATTTAACAGATATTGAAACAACAGTTAAAAATGGTGATTTTATAAAAGTTAAACATTATTCTTCAAATACTTATGGAAGTGAAAATGTTAGTACTTTAAATATAGGACTTTCAAGAGTTACGTTTAAATCTATTACAAGAGCAGATCCAACTTTAAATATAACAGCTCCTAATAGTTTTATCTTTCCCATAAAAATAAATGTACCTATTGGTGGAACTATTACAAGTGATGAAATAGTTGTAAGTGGATTAAGTGAAGGAATAATTGCAAAAGTTGGTATATCAAGCGGGGCTTTTTATAAGATAAATAATGGAACTTGGAAAAATAATACATATGAAGATGAATTAAGTTTTTCAAGTGTTAGAAATGGTGATATTATTAAAGTTAGTAATAATGCAAGTCCAAGTTATGGTGGAAAATCACTAGCAACATTAACAGTTGGTGGAGTTAGTGCTGATTTTATTATTTATTCAAAAGAACGAGATGTAATGCCAGATTTATTTTCTCCTAAAGTAGTATATGAAGCAGATTTAAATACTATATATGAATCACAATATTTTCAAACAAGTGGATATGAAGGTGGTCTGGATATTGAAGTTACAAATGGCGAAGTTCAACTTGAAGGTGAAAATATTTGGTTAGATAGAATATCTCAAATACCAATATCTTACAAAGTTAAGTTCAGACAAACATCTTCATCTGATTATGGAACATCAAATAAAACAGTTATAAAATTTGGTAGAAGTATTATAAATTTTGAAACTATAACAAAAACAAATCCAAATATAACTAGCTCAATTCCTAAATATATGGAATTTGAAACAAAGTTTGATAAAGAAATCTCTACTTTCATAGAGAGTGAAGAAAGAGTTATTACAGGAATGAATGGATCTGCTACTTATGCATATGTAAGTAATGGTGACTATATAAGTATAAATGGTGAAGCTTGGACAACTGAACCTGTAGATATAGGTTTAGGTACAAAAGTAAAATTAAGAATAAAAACAGGTCTTTCTTATGATACAAGAGAAAGTGCTGAACTCTATTATGGTCCAGATAAAAAATTATTTGCAAGATTTAGTGTAGTTACTAAGAAAAAAGATATTGAAATTGATGATGTTGACTTTTCAAGTGTAAAAGATGTAGTTTTAGATACTTATTATGAATCTAATATTGTTACTATAAGTGGTATAACTTCATTTGCTTGTGCAAATATAATTAATGGTGAAATTAAATCCAATGGAGGAGATTGGTCAACACCTTCACAAGAAATATGTTTTGAAAATGGACAGACTTTACAAGTAAGACATAAAAGTTCACAAAATGCTAATGAAAGTGTACATACAATTGTTAATTTTGATACTAAACAGTATATATTTAAAACAACAACGTCATATGTTCCGGAACTTTTAAATAGTATTCCTACAAATGTAAATCAAAATTCAAATTATGAGTTTATCCCAAATGTAAGAGATAGTCATATTCTAACTTTTTCTCTTAGAAGTAATCCTTCTTGGATGAGTATAGATAGTTCAAGTGGTGAGATAAGTGGAATTCCTACTCAAAGTGATATAGGAGTAAGTGATACGATTTCACTAGTAATTAAAAGTGCTAGTGGTCTTGAAAAAAATATTGATTTTAAAGTTACAGTAAATGATATAAATGATGCACCAGTGTTAACTAATACCTGGAGTAGTGATGTAACAGATGAGAATACAAATTATAGTAGATATGCAAGTGCTACTGATATTGAAGGTGGTGTTTTAACTTGGAGTATATCAAATAATCCTTCATGGTTAAGTATTAATTCGCAAACGGGTGAAGTAAGTGGTATTCCAAGACAAATAGATATAGGAACTAAAGAGGATATTAAAGTAACAGTGAGAGAAGAAGGTGGATTAGATAGTTCTTTTACTTTTAAAATAACAGTTATTGATAAAAATTCTGATGCTCAATTATTAGAAATATTTGATAAAACAGTAAATGAAAATGAAGAGTTAATTATACAAATTCATGCAAGTGATTTAGATGGAGATACTTTAATTTTTAATACACAAAATGTTCCATCATGGTTGAATTTTGATTCAATAGCTCAAACACTAATAGGAATACCAAGTGATAACGATGTTGGAATATATGAAAATATTACTATTAGTGTAACCGATGGAAAAGGAACCACTCGTTTTGAAAGTTTCAAAATCACAGTATTAAGTGTAAATGAAGCACCTATTATAATAAGTACAGATTTTACAAAAGAGTTTATTTTAGATGATTCAAATGCTACTCCAAATAATTATATTTTTAATTTTGATGTTTCTGATGCTGATAATCTTGATACATCATTAGCTGTGACAAGATCTAGTGTAATTACTGAAACGCGAGTTGGTTTTGAAAAAGCTACTTATTTTACAAATAGTACTTTATCTTGTATACAAGGAAAATGTTCTGCAAATATTAGTTTTTCTTTTCAAGACATTGATGATTTTCATCCAAGTTTAAAAACTAGACATACTTTTACTGTAAGTGATGGAGATAAAACAGCAAGTAATTATATAGATATTTGGTATGCTCCTACAAAACCAGTATTGGGAGGAGAAACTTCTCATACTATAGAACCTAAAGATGAAATATCTTATGAAGCATTTAGTTTTATTCCTACAAATAGTGGAAACAAAGCTAGAACTTGGAGTATAACAAATAAACCTCTAGACTTTGATTTTAACACAACAAGTGGAGAAATTAAATATTCACCATTACAAAAAGGTTTATTACTTAATGATACAGTGTTTAAAGGTATTGAGATAAGTGCTGAAAATGATAGGGGTACAAGTGAAAAATTTATATTTAGTATTTTAGTTAAAGGAAAACCAGCTGCTTCTAAATTTGAATTTGATGATAAAATTGGAGTAGAAATTCAACAGTTTTTTGATTCTAGTATTATTGTTGATTGGTTAGAAGATGGTAAATCTGAAATTATTACAAGTAGTGGATATCTTGGACAAACAGTATATTATGGATTTAATGTAAATGGACAAACAGGAACTTCAGGAAGTACTAGCGTTCAAAATGGTGATAAAATAACTGTATGGCATAAATCATCAAATGAATATGATACCACTTTAGATACTACTATAACAATAGGTGAAAATAGTGATACTTTTAGTACAAGAACTAAAGAGAGTGAAGCTACTAAATTACCTTTAATTGTAGGTGCTCCAAATATGAGTGCAAATGTAGGAGAATTGTATACTTACATTCCGCAACTAAGTTCTGATTATAGTAAATTTGCTCCAGCAACAAAACCATTTACAATTGAAAACAAACCTTCTTGGGCAACATTTGATGAGGTAAATGGAAAGTTAAGTGGAACTCCTACTACAATAGATATTCATAATCAAGTAAGAATTACTGCTTATGGAGATAATGGCTTAGATGATATTACTTTTAATATTACAGTTTCTAATGATGCTCCTTATATAAATGGTTATGGTCACAGTTTAGAAAATCCAGATTTATCATTTACTTTTGTTGATAATAGTGATTGGAGAAGTAAAATAAGTAAAGTATTTATGTACGCTTGTTATGATCAAGATTTACCAATAGAGTTAAGTACTAGTGATTATACATTTAGTGAAGGAGTTTTAAAACTTCATAGTTCTACTTCTCTTAATCCTATTTTACGTATACCTATTATGGGAGGAGGAAGATTAATTGTCGAAGCTGATAATTACCCAGATAGTGAAGCTTCTATTTATATGATTGAAGATGGTCAATATGCTGTAAAAGTTAATATTGATTCAGAAAATCCAATTTCAGAATGGAATATTGATGATATAAAAATAAATATAAATCTATCTAATTATTTAGAATTTGCAGATAATACTTTAGATTTAGACAGTTTCTCATTATATGAGGCACCACTTGGTACTATTATAAAAGAGGTTGAGTTTACTAGTTTAACTAGTGCTATTTTAACCTTAGGATATACGGGATCTAATTTTGATGAAGATAAAAATTTAAAAATTAATATTAATAATCAAGAGTTAAATATTTGTCAAGATGTACAATCAAATGTGTTAGTTATCACAAGTATTGAAGAAAAACCAAAAAATATCTTAAAAACAGGAATTACAGATAGTAAAATTGATAAAGATGATGGTTTCTATCAAGTAGGTCAAGATAGATCATACGCATATACAGATAATATAAATTACCATAATAGTTATACTGATATATTATTAGATAATAAAACTGGTTTACAATGGCAAAATAATGAAAATGTTACTGCTAGTGATTATGCTTTATCATTAGGCTCAGAAAATTGGAACAAAGCAATTCAATACTGTGCAGACTTAACTTTAGGGACACATGATGATTGGCGTTTACCTAGTATTCATGAGTTAGTAACTATTGTTGATTACTCAAAAGATAATTCATCTGTAAATGAAATGTTTAAAAATGTTGCAGGGGTAGAGGGTTATCCTGAAGTTCATCAGTATTGGTCTTCAACTGCACTTTCAAGTAGTGAATCATTTGCCTGGGTTGTTGAATTTAATAGTGGTGAATATCACTATACAGGAAAAAATTCTATAGCTAATTTAAAATGTGTGAGAGGTGAGGATTTAGGTGAAAGTCAATTTGTAAGAAAAAGTAATGAAGTAGTTATTGATGTTAATACTAATCTTAAATGGCAAGATAATGAGATAGGAGTAAGCGGTTCTATTAATGATGCTATTTCTTACTGTGAAAATTTAACTTTAGGTGACAATATATGGAGACTACCAAATATTAACGAACTTCTTAGTTTATCCGACCATAAACTTCAAGGAAATAGTATTTCAGAAATATTCCAAAATACAAGTAGTGTTTTCTATTACTCTTCTACTCCAAATAGTTTAGATGATACTAGGTATTGGTTATTAGGATTTGAAAACCAAGGTTCCCAAAGAGATCGTGTTCAATCTAATTATAGAACACGTTGTGTTAGTGGAAATAACGAATTAGCAAACCCAATTGTAAAGTTAAGTATTTTAGATGGTTCTGATATAGATGAAGATTATGACCATATTAAATTAGGAATAGAATTAATTGGTACTACTTTTAGTGGTTCAAATATTTCTCTAATTCAGTTATCAAGAGCGCCAGATAAAGATGTTTCTGCTGTAAATGGTTTTGTTTATCCTGACTCAACACATGCTTATATAATTGAGAATATGGAAAATATAAGTGAAAATATCACTGTTAGTTTTACCGTACATAATACAGAAATAAATTATGATAAAAATATTACTTCTAATTCCATTATAATTAAAAAAACTATATCTACTCCACAAGCAAATGCAGGAGAAGATCAAAGTGTTGCACAACTTGAAGACGTAATATTAGATGCTTCAGGAAGTAGGGATAATAATGGAAATATAGTAAGTTATGAGTGGAAAGAAGGTATCAATATTTTATCAACAGATGTTACTTTTACAAAATCTGATTTTTCAATTGGTGAGCATCTTATTACTCTAACTGTAACAGATGATGATGGTGAAATTGGTACGGATACAATATTAGTTACTGTTTTAGATGAGAGTATCTTTCACAATGGATTTACTTATAATATAATAACTTCTCCTATAAGCGGAAAAAAATGGTTAGATAGAAATTTAGGTGCAAGTGAAGTTTGTACAAAAAGTAGAGATGATGTTGAATTTTATACTGATGAAGAATATAGGAATAGTCAAGAAAATTGTTTTGGAGATTATTATCAGTGGGGAAGACTGACAGATGGTCATGAAAAGAAAGATAGATTGAGAACAGATACACGAGCAAGTAGTATATCAAATGCCGGTAGTAAATTTATAATACATAGTGAAGATTGGTATTATATTACAAGAGGTAATACTACTGCAAGAACAGAGCAGTGGCAAAAAAGTGATGGTACTTCGGTTTGTCCTATTGGATATAAAGTACCAAATTTAGAAGAATTAGAAAGTGAAACAATAGGATATGATGGAATAGATGAAATTGACATTGGAAAAGTTAAAATTATTAATACAAATACTGCTTTAAAGAATTTTTTAAAGTTGCCTTTATCTTATAGAATTCTTTCTGCTGCTACTTATGATACTGATACTTCAAGAGGATATCTTTTAACAACGACCTTTGATGGTTTAGCTCAAGGAATAAGTTTTTCAACTATTGATGCTACAAGAAAGAATTTTATTCTATCAACAGCACAGCCAGTTCGTTGTATGGAAAATTAAAATGACTAGCCTCTAATAAATTAATACTTTAGTAATATAATGCGAAAAAAATCAACGAATTTTTTTCGTGTTATCCTTTATTTATATTTAAAAATTGCAGTAGAAACACTTGATTTACAGCAATTATAATATTTCACTAAGATAATAGTGTATTCTCTCCTTAATTTATAATTGATTAACTTTTTATTAATATAATAATATAAAAAATATAAATTAGGATTTAAAAATATGTTATTAATGCAATTAGAATCTAGAGAAAAATTTTCATTTTTACAATTAGCTCACTATCTAGCTAGAATTGATAATAATTATGGTGAGAGAGAAGAAGAGGTTATCTTATCTTATTGTACTGAAATGGGAATTGAAAATATTGATTCTTTTGATATTGATACATTTTGTTTAGAAGAAAATTTGAATGATTACAAATCACAAAGAAGTCAAAGAATTATTCTTTTAGAATTAATGATATTAATTCATATTGATAATAATTTTCATGTTAATGAAAAAGAGTTAATTAAGAAAATGACAGAGAAGTTTGGCTTTGATCTAAAAGACATTGATGATTACTCTCAATGGGGAAAGTCAGTTGCAATGTTATATCAAGTAGCAAATATTTTTATAAATGAAGAAAATTAGTAAAATAACTATTATTTAAATTTTTTTACTAGGATAATTTAGGTAGAATGCGATTATGGAAATAATAGAAACATTAAACACTAAAATTGATAAGCTATTACATGATTATGAAAGGCTAAAGCTAGAAAATCAGTCTTTAAAACAAGAACTTGACACTCTACAAAATGATAATGATGAATTAGCTAGAAATAATCAAGATATGTTTCTACGAATAGATAGCACATTGACTCTAATAAAGGCACAAAAAGGTGAATAAAGATATTACTTTCCATATTAATAATATGGCATATACTATTAATGTTGATCCAGATATGGAAAAAGAACTTACAAAATATTTAAATTTAGAAAAAAATAATGATACAAAAGATTTATTAGCTGCATATATTAGAATAACTCAAGAATATTCAACATTTAAAAATGATGTAAACCAAATCACAACAAAATTAGCAAGATTTTAATGACTAAAGCTTTTAGTTTATTGGAACTAATTGTTGTTATTGCTACTATTTCAATAATTTTAACTTTTGCAATTCCTAAGTTTAACAATATAATAATTAGTTCAAAAATGACAGAGCTTAAATCAAATATTGCGATTATACGAAATAGTATAAATAAATTAAAAACAAATAAAATACTATTATCAGAAGATTCAACTATTAATAGTTTAGATTCTGCATCAGTTGATACAAATAATGAACTCTTATTTACAAAAGTTATAGATTTTTCTCTTATTTCTACAACTTCAAATATAAATGAAACTGGTAAATGGATAAAAACTTCAGAAACTTCTTATGAGTATTTATTAAGTTTAAGTAAAAAAGTACTATTTGTTTTAGAAGATAGTATTTTTAAATGTAAAAGTAGTTTTGAAATATGTAAGGAAATAGAGTAGTGTTTTATTATGAATTAGCTTTGTTGAAATCTCCTTTAAATAATTTAACATACCAAAGTGAAGAAGAAGTAATAATTGGTACAAAAGTTTGTGTAAAACTTCGTAATAGAAAAGCTTTAAGTGATGCAGTTATTATAAAAGAAGTAGAAAAACCAGAGTTTAAATGTGTTGATATTGAAGAGATCACAAGTGAGTACTATGATAAACAAATGCTTGAAACGGCAAGATTTGTATCTCAATATTATGTTTGTTCTTTAGGTGAGGCTTTAAGTGTTTATATCCCTTTTAATAAGCAGATAAAAGATTTAGAAGAAGAGTTTTCATATAATTGTAATATTGAACTCTCAAGAGAGCAAACAAAAGCATATGATTTTTTAAATAAAAAGAAACAAGCACTTTTATTTGCAAATACAGGTTCAGGTAAAACTGAAATTTATATAAAAATTATAGAAAACCATTTAAATGAAAAGAAACAAGCAATTTTATTAATGCCTGAAATCTCATTAACTCCACAAATGCAAAAAAGACTTGAAAAAGTTTTTGATAAAAGTGTTGCTATTTGGCATTCAAAAATCACAAAAAAGAAAAAAGCTGAAATACTTCAAGGTTTACAAGAAGGAAGTATCAAATTAATAGCAGGTGCAAGATCTGCACTGTTTTTACCATATAAAAACCTTGGTGTAATTGTTGTAGATGAAGAGCATGATGAATCATATAAAAGTGATTCTAAACCAAGATTCCATACAAAAGATTTGAGTATATATATTTCAAAAAAATTTGATATTCAACTTGTTCTGGGAAGTGCAACAGTATCAACTTCTTCTTTTCATAAAATGCCATTTATTAAACTTACTGAAACTTATCATGACACAAAGAAGAGTTATAAGTTTGATGATAGTGATGCCAGTTTATCTATTCCTATTTTAAACCAAATTTCAAAAACTTTGGAATCAAAAAATCAAGTAATTATATTTTTACCAACAAGGGCAAATTTTAAATATCAAATATGTACATCTTGTGGAAAATCTGTTGAGTGTCCATATTGTTCTGTTTCTATGAGTTTACATAAAAATGACTTAGCATTAAAGTGTCATTATTGTGGATATGCAGAAAAAATACCTGAATTTTGTCCTTCATGTAAAACTGGAATCATTCATAATTTACGAGTAGGAACCGCCCAAATAGAAGAAGAGTTAAATGAGATCTTTAAAGATAAAGTAATCAAAAGATTTGATAGAGATAAAGTAAAAACAAATACGCAATTAAAAGCTATATTAAATGAATTTAATAAAGGTGAAATTGATATTTTAGTTGGTACTCAAATGCTTTCAAAGGGTCATGATTACCACAATGTAAAATTAGCCGTTGTTTTAGGAATTGATTCTTTATTAAATATGAACTCATATAAATCACGAGAGAGAGCCTTATCTTTACTTATCCAAATATCAGGAAGAAGTGGAAGAAAAGGAGAAGGTGAAGTTATCATTCAAACTAAAAATGAAGACTTCTTTGATTATTACTTAAATGAGTCAAATTATGAAGAGTTCTTAGAGACTGAACTAGAGTTTAGAGAAGGACTTTATCCTCCCTATCTTAAAATGGCAAAAGTTATATTTGCTCATACAAATGGATTAAAAGTTAAAGAAGAACTTGATCTTTATGTAAAACTATTAAAACAAAATAAAGATATTGAGGTTGTAGGTTTTGGTCAATCTGCAATTTTTAAAATAGCAAACAAGTTTAGATATGAAATTATTTTACGATCTTCAAATGTTAAAGCATTATTAACATCTCTTCATGGTATTACTTCAACTATGGTTTCTATTGATATGGATACTATTTACTAAGAGTTAAACTTAGTTTATTTTACTTTATAGTATAATGCAAAAAATTAATGGAGTTATAATGGCTAATACAAAAGAAGAATTTAAACAATTAATAGAAAATATTCAAGCTCAAAGCTGGTACAAAAACCCAATTGGATTTGGTATTGCAAAAATAGATAGAGGTCAATTAGACTCTTCAAAAATCTTACAAGCAACTTTCCCAATTATTAACTGGAATGAAAACAATGGTAGTGCAGCAGTATTACTTGATGCTTTAAAAAAATCAGGTGAAACTGTAGATACAAGTAAATCAGAATTAGTATGTAATATTAATGATGTATTTTTAACTACTTGTGTAGAATCTTTTCAACCGTACATTGCCGAAGCTAAAGGTGAAGATCATAAGAATGTTCAAGTTATTTCAACTCTTGCTTCTTTGCCAATTGATTCAGGTTTAACAGCTGATGATTATAAAGTTGTATTTATTTTTGAAGATGAAAATGCTCAATCTGCAGAAGTAGCATACTTAAAGTTATATGCTTTATCAACTGGAAAAGCAGCTCTAAGATCATTAAACTTAAATGGTGTATTTGGACAATTACATAATTGTGCATGGGTTGGAAATCAGCCAATTGAATTAGACTGGTTAAGAGCTAATGAAATTTCATTAAAATTATCTGGTAAATATCCTACTATTGATATGGTAGATAAATTCCCAAGATTCTTATCTCATGTTATTCCTGCTGATAACACAAGAATTTTAGAAACTTCAAAAGTAAGAATGGGTGCACAACTTGCGGCTGGTACTACTGTAATGCCTGGTGCTTCTTATATTAACTTTAATGCTGGAACTGAAGGTTCTGTAATGGTTGAAGGAAGAATTTCTTCTTCTGCAATTGTTGGTGCTGGTTCTGATGTTGGTGGTGGAGCTTCTATCTTAGGTGTTCTTTCAGGAACAGATGGCGTTCCTGTTTCTATTGGTGAAAATACTTTATTAGGTGCAAATTCTTGTACTGGTACTGCTATTGGTGATTCTTGTATATTAGATGCTGGTGTTACAATTTTACCTGGAACAAAAATTACTTTATCTGAAAAAGCTGTTGCATCAATTGCTCAAGCAAATCCAGAAAAAGAAATTAAATCACTAATGAGAGGTATGGACTTCTTAGGTGTAAATGGTGTTCACTTTAGACAAAACTCAGTTAATGGTCAAATTATTGCAATGAGATCAACTAGAGAAGTTAAATTAAACGCTGATCTACATTAACAATTAACAAATACAAAACATGCTTATCCTAATATGTAATTATTATATATTAGGATAATGTTATGAACCTCAAAAGCTTAGTACTTTATTTAAAACAACATGTCCTTAACCCTGTAAATTGGTACGCATGGAATGATGAAACTTTCAAAAAGTACATATTGGAGAGGTAACTAAAATTCAGACATATTTTTGCTTATCCCTAAGCCACCATTTCATTTCGTAACATAAACTCTATTTCTTCAAATTTATCTCCTGTTAGATTTGAAGAAGTTAATAAAATGTTACAAATGGAAATGGTGGCTTAGAATTGTAAAGTAAAGTGTCTGAATTTAAGTTACCACTCCATATTGATTACAGTAAACTTTTAAAAGTTATGAATAAACAATGTGCAATTGTTTTTGTATAATTTACTCTATATTTTGGAGTAAATAAATATTTAAAAAAAAAGGGAAAGTATGGAAAACAAAATAAAAAAAATAGATATGGAATCACTTGTTGATAATGCTAAGTTTAATAGCTTCCATTGGATGTTATTATTCATTACAGGATTGATAATTATCTTTGATGGGTATGATATAATCATCTATGGTGTAGTATTGCCACGAATTATGGCAGAGTGGAATCTTGATCCTGTCAGTGCAGGTGCATTAGGTAGTTACGCATTATTTGGTATGATGTTTGGAGCCTTGATTTTTGGATCATTAGCAGATAAATACGGTCGTAAATTACTTATCATGATATGTGTAGTTCTTTTTAGTATTACTACATTTTTAACAGGTTTTTCAGATACACCAACTGAGTTTGGTATATACCGTTTTCTAGCTGGTTTAGGTATCGGTGGTGTTATGCCTAATGCTGCAGCACTTATTTCTGAATATGCACCTAAACATCTCAGAAGTATGCTTGTAACTGTTATGTTCAGTGGATATGCAGTTGGAGGAATGATGGCTGCTGGTTTAGGTATTTGGTTAATACCACAATTTGGTTGGACATCCGTCTTTTTTGTAGGAATTATTCCCTTACTATTATTACCAATATTTATAATAGTATTGCCAGATTCTCCTGCATTTTTAATTAAAGGAAAAAAACAAAAAACTTTGGTTAAAGTTGCAAATGCACTCAATCCAGAAGGAAATTATACAGAAAATGATACATTTATGATGCCTGATCATCATACAGAGAAAGGTCATTTAACGGATTTATTTTCTGAAAATCGTTTTTTTGGTACTATTATGCTTTGGATAGCTTTTTTTAGTTGTTTATTAATGGTATACGCAATGACAGGTTGGCTTCCAAAATTGATGATGAAAGCTGGATTTCCATTAGGCTCTAGTTTAACATTCTTATTAGTTCTTAGTGTTGGTACAATAATAGGTGCTTTAGTTGGTGGATATTTAGCAGATAAATTCAGTCCACGTCGAATTTTATTGGTATATTTTATAATAGCAGCAATTTCTATTACTTTGCTGGGTCAATTAGACTCATTTTTAATTTTAAATGTTTTTGTAGCTCTTACTGGTGCAACAACACTTGGTTCTCAAATCATCTTATATGC
>Ga0105357_10000199_pt1 | contig 30037 bp, 24 predicted proteins | sample GOMGulsemesocosm_4_FD_83660 | JGI IMG/M metagenome (GOLD analysis project Ga0105357, IMG submission 83660) | Methane-oxidizing microbial communities from mesocosms in the Gulf of Mexico - GOM15B Gulf of Mexico | ecosystem: Environmental > Aquatic > Marine > Cold seeps | place: USA: Gulf of...
GCACCTAGCAACAGAACACCAGCCAATGCTGCAGCAGCACCTGCCATGTGAACGATACCAGAGCCTGCGAAGTCAGAGAAACCGAAGTCATCGCCCAAAGAATACAGACCAAAGACAGAACCGCCGCCCCAAGTCCAGTTGCCTTCCATTGGATAGATAACAGCCGTCATCACTACAGCGAAAGCCAGGAAAGCCCACAACTTCATACGCTCAGCAACCGCACCAGAAACAATAGACATTGCAGTTGCAACGAATACTACTTGGAAGAAGAAGTCAGACGCGCCAGAGTAGATAGATCCACCTTGGAAACCATCTTCACGTCCAGCAAAGTCAGCCAGAACAGATGCTGCATCAACTTCAGTGATACCGCTTAAGAAGTAACCACCGCCATACATGATTGCATAACCACACACCATGTACATGGTGCAAGAAATTGCATACAAGGCGACGTTTTTGGTAAGAATTTCAGTCGTGTTTTTTGCGCGCACTAGGCCCGCTTCGAGCATGGCGAAACCAGCCGCCATCCACATTACTAACGCACCGCACACCAGAAAATAAAAGGTGTCCATGGCGTATTGAAGTTCGTATACGTTATTTTCCATTATAAGCCCCCCGCATCAGGCCTCTAATTCTTTTGAAGTGGACTAAATCAGATAGCGTCTGCGCCGGTTTCACCGGTGCGGATACGAATGACTTGTTCCAGGGATGTAACGAAAATTTTGCCGTCGCCGATCTTGCCGGTGTTGGCTGCTTTGGTGATTGCTTCAATGACTTTTTCAACTAAGTCTTCAGCAACCGCCACATCAATTTTCACTTTAGGTAGAAAATCCACCACGTATTCAGCACCACGATAAAGCTCGGTGTGACCTTTTTGACGGCCAAAGCCTTTCACTTCAGTCACTGTGATGCCTTGAACACCGATCTCAGACAGTGCTTCACGCACATCGTCCAACTTAAACGGTTTAACCACAGCAGTAATGAGTTTCATAGAAAACCCCTTTTAATTAACACTTACTAGTTTCAGAAATGGCCCGTGCGGGGGCACGGACCATTGTATGCTTTTTACATGCTGATAGGCAGGCTGTAAGACACAACAACTTTCACGTCGTCATCTACTGCGTCGTCAGTTTCTTGATCTACAACTTTGCTCAAAGTGAATGCTAGGCTGTCGTTATAGGCATAGCTCAAATCAAGGTGAGTGTAGTCAGTATCATCATCGCTAGAAGTCATACCAACAGTCGCACTGTACTTGTCATAGCCATAACCCAAAGTCATGTAGCTATAGTCTGATGGGTTGCTGCTTAGTGGATAGTAGTAAGAGAAAGAAGCACCCATATAGCCCAAAGACAGAATCGCGTCAGTTAGACTAAAAGTGTTGCCTTGGCTTTCATCTTCTGGGGTGTCTGCATCATCAGGTGATGTTGGGTAAGAGTAAGTCCATACAGACAAGTCATAAGAAAAATCTTCTACTTCGCCGCCATAACCGATGTACAAGTCATACTCGTTTCCAGCAGCCGAATCACCGCTTGACGTCCAAACACCAGCGTACGCACCACTCATAGACACTGACAGATCGCCAGAAACAGCTGCAGCGCCGTTGCCTAGATCTAGACCGCGCCACAAGTACATGCTAGCAACGGTAGCAGAAGCTGAAACTTCAACTTCTTCAGCAAAGGTAGAAGTAGCAGCTGTCATACCAGCAGTCATAACACCAGCAAGAGCGATAGCTTTAGTTAACTTTTTCATAGTTCTTTTTCCTTCATTCGTTGTTCAAACAATTTTATGGTGTGTGCTTAGCGCACTGTTTTATTTCTGTGATAGTCCTATAGCAGACGCTGTGCCAACTTTAGAAATCCCTTTATAATCAGTAACTTAAAAGAAAATCGCGGGATTTAGTCACGATTCAGGACACCAAAATGACGCAAGCCCCATAGAAGGGCACCACGATAAAGCACGACCACTATCCAACATGCACCACTTTATTGCATCAACTAAGAAAGCTAGCAGATTGTAGCCGTGATACCATTTACGCGAATTAAAAATAGGAAGAACGGATGAGCCCAGAATCCATCAAAAATCGTATCGAACAACTCTTACAACAAGGGCCACTGGCTGGCCTATCCGGCGATATTAAATTAGCCCTGCAAGCACAGTTGCAAAGCCTACTAACCAGTGCAAATTTGGTAAGTCGTGAAGAGTTTGATATCCAAACAGATGTGCTACGTCGTACCCAAGCCCAGCTCACAGAACTGGAAACTCGGGTAACCGCATTAGAAGCCGAAAGAAATAACGGCGGTTAAATTGCGAGTAACTCGCGTGCTTCTTTTGAGTGCGCGAGCTCCTCTCCCGTGCCTGAAGCCACGACTCTACCGCGCTCAAGAATAATAAATTCATCGGCCAATTCCGTAGCAAAATCTAAATATTGCTCGACCAAGACAATCGCCATTTCACCGCGATCTCGTAACAATTCAATCACGCGCTGAATATCCTTAATAATCGAAGGCTGGATCCCCTCTGTTGGCTCATCAAGAATCAATAATTTAGGTCTAAGTAACAGCGCTCTTGCAATCGCAAGCTGCTGTTGCTGCCCGCCGGATAAATCACCACCGCGGCGATGCAGCATTTGCTGCAAAACTGGAAATAGCGAATAGATTTCTGGATCTATAGAACGCAGAGATTTAGGTAACGCCGAGAATGCCGTATAGAGATTCTCTTCTACCGTTAGCTGCGGGAAAATATCGCGTCCTTGTGGAACATAAGCAATCCCATGACGAGCACGATCATAAGGTGCCATGTTTTTTATCGACGATTGCAACCAAGTAATATCCCCAGAAAATGGCGTCAAGTGCCCGGAAAGAGCCTTCATTAACGTTGTTTTACCAACACCATTTCGTCCTAGAACGCAGGTCACTTTACCAACTTCTGCGCTCATCGAGACATCATAAAGTGCTTGGCTAGCACCATATGACACATTTACGTTTGATACTTCTAACATAATATCCTCGCTAGAGTGCCTGAGGCCTTAACGGCCTAAGTACACCTCAATAACTTGTGGATTTGCTTTTACCGTGGCCAAACTGCCTTCCGCGAGGACGTGCCCTTCGTGTAGCACAGTGACTTTGCAATCCAGCGCTTCGATAAAATCCATGTCGTGTTCTACTACCATGAGCGAATGCTTTTTCGCTAATGTTTTAAATAATTCCGCTGTTTTCATGGTCTCTTCATCCGTCATCCCAGCAGCGGGTTCATCAATTAACAGCAACTGCGGCTCTTGACCCAATAGCATGCCAATTTCTAGCCATTGCTTTTGACCATGAGATAAATCACCCGCCAAATGATGAGTGCGATCGGATAAATTCACCAGTTCGAGAATTTCATCTAGCTTTTCTTTTTGCGCGCCACTCAAACGATGCACCAATGCCTGCCAAATAGAGCGCCCACCTTTTAACGACATTTCCAAGTTTTCGAATACCGTTAGACTTTCAATAACGCTCGGTTTCTGAAATTTTCGTCCCACTCCAAGATTGGCGACATCGGCTTCGTCATAGCGCGTAAGATCATGCTGGTTGTTAAAAACAATTGTGCCACTATCGGGACGAGTCTTACCCGTGATGACGTCCATCATGGTAGTTTTACCAGCACCATTAGGGCCAATAATGGCTCGCATTTCTCCCGGCGCAATAAACATAGAAAGAGAATTCAATGCTTTGAATCCATCGAAGCTTACGCTTACACCGTCCATATAGAGAACGCTAGGGTTATCTATATGGTGTTGCTTGCTAATACTCATGCCTGATCTCCTTCGACTTCTTTCATCGCGGCTTGTTGCTTATTCTGCGCATGCTTATCTTTTAACTGCGCCCATAAGCCGACTACGCCTTTCGGTAAATAGAGGGTTGTTAATACAAACAGACCACCCAGCAGGAACAACCACAATTCAGCAAAAGCACCAGTGAAATAGGTTTTCGCATAGTTAACTAAAATTGCGCCAATAACGGCACCAAAAAGCGTACCCCGTCCGCCGACCGCAACCCAAATAATCATCTCAATCGAGTTAATTGGGGCAAATTCACCTGGGTTAATAATGCCGACTTGCGGAACATATAAAGCACCTGCGATACCCGCCAACATGGCAGACACGACAAATACAAATAACTTATAGTGCTCAACGCGATACCCTAAAAAACGCGCTCGCGATTCACTGTCGCGAATAGCCACTAACACGCGCCCCAGCTTAGACGTTACGATAAAGCGGCTAATTAAATAGCCAAGAATCAAGGCTATGCCAGAGGCAAAAAATAGCGCAGCTCGAGTTGTATCTTGTTGCAGGTCATAACCGAGAATGTCTTTAAAATCGGTAAGACCGTTATTACCGCCAAAGCCCATGTCGTTGCGGAAAAAGGCGAGCAATAACGCGTAGGTTAATGCCTGAGTGATAATTGAAAGATATACGCCGGTCACCCGTGAACGGAACGCCAGCGCACCGAATACAAACGCCAACACACCAGGTACAACCAGCACCATTAACATGGCAAACCAAAACTGGTCAAAACCCTGCCAATACCACGGCAATTCAGTCCAGTTTAAGAACACCATAAAATCTGGTAATTCAGGATTTGAATACACACCACGATCACCGATCTGACGCATTAAATACATGCCCATGGCATAACCGCCCAGTGCGAAAAAGGCGCCATGTCCTAGGCTTAGTATTCCGCAATAGCCCCAGATAAGATCAACTGCTACCGCCAATAAGGCATAGCAGAGATACTTACCGAGAAGTGTCATCGCATAAGTCGACACATGAAAGAAAGAGCCTTCAGGTAGAAGTAAATTACTCAAAGGAATCACTATCGACATTGCCAGCAATACGCTTAATAAATAGCGCCCAGCTTTATCATTCATCAATAGGGTCGCCAGCGGACCCAATTTTACGGTTTGATTCGTCATAATTCGTTACCTTATCCGTCAGCCGTTATCGGCTGCACGTCCTTTGAGAGCAAACAGTCCACGCGGACGTTTTTGGATAAACAAAATGATGAAAATAAGAATAAATATCTTAGCTAATACTGCACCGGCAAAAGGTTCTACTAATTTATTAGCAATACCTAACGACATGGCGCCAACAAGCGTGCCCCACAAATTACCGACGCCACCAAATACCACCACCATGAACGAATCAATAATGTAGGCTTGACCGAGATTTGGCCCGACGTTAGTTAGCTGACTCAATGCCACACCGGCGATGCCTGCAATACCGGAGCCTAAACCAAAGGTCAGTGCATCGACCCAACCGGTACGAATACCCATGGAACTCGCCATAGGACGATTCATCGTCACGGCACGCATTTGTAAACCAAATAAAGTACGCTTTAGTACCAAGGCCAATAAACCCAGCACCAGTAAGCTGAAAATAATGATGTAGAGGCGATTAAAGGTAAGCTCTAATGCAGGGTTAATCATAAAGGTGCCCGCCATCCAATCGGGAGTAGCTACTTCACGATTGAGCGGACTAAATATTGAGCGGACGGCTTGTTGTAGTACTAAGCTCAAACCAAATGTCGCCAACAAGGTTTCCAATGGACGGCCATATAGATGACGAATAACACCACGTTCAATTGCAACGCCAACCGCACCACTCACTAAGAAGGCGGCTGGAATCGCGACCACCAGTGATAAGCCAATATGATCCGGCATTAATTGCTGCACCACATAGGTAGTATAAGCACCCAGCATAATCATTTCGCCATGCGCCATATTAATCACGCCCATTACACCAAAGGTAATGGCAAGGCCAATCGCAGCGAGTAGCAATACCGCGCCTAGCGCTAAACCAAAATAGAGATTTTCGATATAGCCATTAATTGTGACTAACTTTTCGATATCCGTTACAACGGCATTTGCTTTGGCTACTTCATTAGCGTGGCCTGCGGATTCAGAGCGAACAATAAACTGTGTCAGCGCAGCACGAACTTCAGGGTAAAGGGCCTTATCCAGAGCCTCTAGGCCTTGCATACGTGTATCAGCGTCAGGGCTATCCAACTGTTGCATACCTAAGACTATCGCTAGAACTTCAGCAATATCGCGTTTTTCTTCCTTTTTAATAGCCTCTTTTAGTAGTGTGCTATCAAGATCGCTAGCCGATTTTAATAAGTTTCGTGCAGCAGCCATGCGTAATTGAGGGTCGCGCGCGGATATTTGTAAACGTGAAATTTCAGTGCGTAATACGCCGCGCAAACTATTATTGACGCCGATTTTTTTAGCATCGCGTGGGCTATCGAGCACCACCAAACTGCTAGTAAATAAGTCTTCAAACGAATCGTCATCATGAGAGATTAACAATTCATTGGTTTCTTTAAGATAGTACAACTGACCATCTAACAAGGTTTGTAATAGGGGTAAAGTTTTTGGGTCATCAACTGCAGCAATCGTGCTAGCCAATGCCTTTTTTTCTGAATAATTTGCAGTAATTAATTGTTGGCCTAAAGATTCTAAAGAGGCCACCGTAACAATAGGTGAAGACGCACCTGAATCTTCAGCCATTGCCAAAGAGCCACAGCACATCAAAGACAGTAGCAACATGGCCTGCCCGATGAAATTGCGCATGATATTTTTCCTGTATCTGAAATCGAGTAGGGCCTATCGCTAGGCCCTACTTCCATCCGCCGCTAGAATTAACGACGAATAAATAGCGAGTAATTACTCACCCGCTACCGACGAACCACCACACGTCTTAGTCACTGTGTTGTAGTTGCCGCAATTGATTGGAGCAGTCCAATCTGAGATCAGGTTTTTGCTTTCAGGTAGGAAGTCCGTCCATGCATCACCTTTTACTTCAGCATCCGTTGCCCATACGATTTCAAACTGACCATCTTCTTGAATTTCACCGATTAATACCGGCTTCGACAAGTGATGGTTTTTATTCATAACCGCAGTACCGCCAGTTAGGTTCGGTACTTCGATACCTATCATGGCAGCTTCTACTTTATCAACATCGGTGGTACCCGCTTTTTCAACTGCTTTAGTCCACATATTGAAACCAATGTAAGTCGCTTCCATTGGATCGTTGGTCACGCGCTTATCGTCTTTAGTAAAGGTGTGCCATTGCTTAATAAAGGCATCATTTTCTTTACTGTCAGCGCTCATGAAGTAGTTCCATGCCGCCAAGTGGCCAACCAATGGCTTAGTGTCAAAACCAGAAAGCTCTTCTTCACCAACAGAGAATGCAACTACTGGGATGTCTTCTGCGCTAACGCCTTGGTTTGCTAACTCTTTGTAGAAAGGTACGTTAGCATCGCCGTTTACAGTCGATACAACTGCAGTCTTCTTACCGGCACTACCGAATTTCTTAATGTCAGAAACGATGGTCTGCCAATCGCTATGACCGAATGGTGTGTAATTCACCATGATATCGGCTTCAGCTACGCCTTTTGACTTCAGGTAGCTTTCAAGAATTTTGTTGGTAGTGCGTGGATATACGTAATCTGTACCCGCCAGAACCCAACGCTTAACACCAACATCATTCATCAAGTAATCGACCGCAGGAATTGCCTGTTGGTTTGGCGCTGCACCGGTATAAAACACGTTGTAAGAAGACTCTTCACCTTCGTACTGCACAGGGTAGAACAATAAACCGTTCAACTCTTCAATAACCGGCAGTACGGATTTACGAGATACCGATGTCCAGCAGCCGAAAATAACATCAACGTCGTCTTTAGAAATCAATTCGCGCGTTTTTTCTGCGAATAATGGCCAGTTAGAAGCAGGGTCAACCACAACGGCTTCTAGTTTCTTGCCAAGCAAACCGCCTTTCTTATTTTGCTCGTCAATCATCATTAACACAGTGTCTTTCAGCGTTGTTTCTGAAATAGCCATCGTGCCTGACAGTGAGTGCAATACGCCAACTTTAATTGTGTCACCAGCATTGGCTAAGTTAACGCCCGCCGCAAGTGCTGCAATACCAAAGGCTGCCGTGGTTTTTGCTAGATATTTCATGCCCAGTTTTGTCATCGTTTTTTTCCTTCAACAGTGATTAAACTTTATTTATTCGCACCATCATTGGCGCTTTATATTTAAATTCCGCATTCTCTACAGCAAACCTCATACCAACTTCAAAATGGATGAATATCCCTGAATTACAGCAATAGAAGGCCCTTATCCTTAATAAAAAGAACGATTAAAATATACCTGCACCAATATAGACCGAGCAAAATCCTACGTGTTCTTATTTGGAGCGCTACGCACCAGAGTGATTCATTTTTATATTTATGCTGTACTCGCTTTTTGCTGTTTGAATTCTGTGCAACGTGATCTCCCTGACCGTATTTTTACTGATTTCAATGTGCTCTTTCAGGGTGGCGACCGCTCGCTCTTCATTTCCTAAAAGCATTAAACCTAAAATATTTCCGTGCTCTTCATACGTCACATCAATACGGCTTGCACGAGTAAAATCTAAACGACGAATAATACGTAAGCGCTCACAGATTTGGCGATGAATAGCACTCATTTGCTGATTGCCATTCAGATCAACTAGTGAGAAATGAAAGTTTTCATCCATTTCTGCAACCTGCGCACTGTCCCTGACTCTGTCACCTTCATCGCAACACCAGAGGTACAATAATGGTGCTAACTTTTCCTCAACATCTGTGCTAGCAATTAATCGCCGTAGCGACTCAACTTCGAGCAAAATTCGGACATCGTACAACTCTTCAAAATACTGAAAATCAAATGGTCTAACCTGCCAGCCATTACGAAACTGAACTTGCACATAACCGTCTCGCTCCAACCGATACAGAGCTTCTCGTACCGGAGTACGGCTTGCATTCATACGTTTAGCCACCTCGGTTTCGCTAAACCGATCTCCTGGCAGTAGCTGAAAATCAAATAACTCTTGGCGAAGCTGTTGATATATCTTTTCGGCTACGTTCATTGCTCATCCACGCTGGCAGTAGGTATAAAAAATCCAGTGTTAAAACAATTCTAAAATATTATTTGGTTGAATTAAGGTGCTTTATATAAGCACGCCAGCCGCCAAACTCACTGATATGGGTGGCACTTGCGACCGCCTCCGGTTCACAGATAAAGCCTTTTACTAAACGACCATCAGCCAACTCCAAAGTACCTATTCCTAGAGGCTGAGGAATTTCTGCTACAAAACTACCGAACCCAGCCAAGTCGATACGCCATAATTCAACAATTAATTGATTTCCAAGCGTTGAATCTTGCGCCAAGGCACTATCACTCACCCGAACTAAACCAGGTTTAGGCGGAACGGTATTGGCCAAAGCATATAACTGGTATTTATTGGCTGTGAGTGTTTGCTCTAACAAGGTTGCATAGCGGCTGGTTAATTGATGATTTAATGGCATCCCAGTTAAATGCGCCCCAACAACCGCGACAACAATCGATTCGTCAGATTTATTACCAAGCAGAACGGGAGCTTCTGGTAATGCCATAAACGCCTGCCAATGCGCTGCAAATTGTCCTAATACTATTTCATGCCACGCAGGTGCAATTAAGGTAATACCAAATGGCAAACCATCGCTGCGTAATTTCGCGGGTAAGGCAATGGCACAAAGATCAGCTAAATTAACAAAATTCGTGTAAGTGCCGAGTTGGCTATTCACCAAAACCGGCTCAGCATTAACCTCCGTCATCGTCGGAAAGCGGGGAGTCGTAGGTACAAACAAGGCATCAATATCGGTAAATAATGCATCTATTTTTCGTACTAGATCTTTACGACGATATTCAGCTTTAAAAGCATCGACCGCTGTGCCGTTAATACCGCCTGCAACAATACTTTTGACCACAGGGTTTATGCCCGGTAAGTCTTGCGCTAGAAATTCGCCGACCGCAGCATAACGCTCAGCAACCCAAGGCCCCTGATAAAGTAAATTAGCTAACTCAAATAACGGCGAAAAATCTGTTTTTACTAATTCGTAGCCCAACGCCTCGGCATGTTCACATGCCTGCTCATAAGCAGCGGCTTGTGTGTCATCACCAAACCAAGGTGCCTCAGTAGGAATAGCCAAACGCTGAATGCGAGTATTGCGAATCATAGTGCGCGAGCGAGAATAGGCATCGGTACGATCAAAGCGTCCTGCTACTTCAAACACGCGCTCAGCATCTAAGCTATTGAGCGCAAAAATAGAAACGCAATCCAAACTGCGACACGCAGGTACAACGCCAGTGGTACTAATAGCACCGACGCTCGCCTTTAAACCAACAATATGATTAAAGCCAGCAGGGACACGACCGGACCCTGCCGTATCAGTGCCTAACGCAAAAGCAACATAACCCTTGGCCACAGCAACAGCAGACCCAGAGCTGGAACCACCACTGATGTAATCTGAATTAAAACTGTTTTTAACTGCACCATACGGTGAACGAGTGCCAACCAAACCCGTCGCGAATTGGTCGAGATTAGTTTTACCGATCACAATCGCACCCGCTTGTTTCAACAAATGAACGGCGGTTGCATCTTCGGTTGGTTGATACGCAAATTCAGGACAAGCTGCAGTGGTTGAAAATCCAGCAACATCAATATTATCTTTAACAGCAAACGGGACGCCGTACAGGGGTAACGAGTCACCATTTGCTCGTTTCGCTTGCAGGTTCTCAATTTGCGCTAGCAGTTGTTGTTCAGTACCGAGTTGGATCCATACAGAACCTTCAGTGCCTGCTTCTAATGCTGCAATCTGTTCTCGTAAAAGAGGCAATAGCTCGATAGGCTCAGATCCTTGTCGGTAGGCCGCGGCCCACTGCTTGATATTCCAACCTAATCCTGCTGTTTTTTGCTCGACACTCTTTGTTGCTGACATCCCACATTCCGCCTGAATTCAATCTTGTATACAAGACGTAAGCGACACTTGTGCCAACTTAGCGAAAACACAGATAAGACGGACAACTTATTGATTTATATGATTTTTTATATGAAATATTCGGACATCACAGCCGCTGAGTTCGTGCTGACGCCCCGTTATGATGCTTAAAGCAAAGCATTGCACTGAAATAGACAGGACATCCACATCTAGACAACCTCGATCAGTTTTCAGACAAAAAAGCCGGGAACAAGTCCCGGCTTCCTTCACGTCAATAGCAAACTGCTATCGACGTACTTCTTACTTATCTTCGTAACGCTGGTGCTTGAAGAACACTCCAGAGTCACCAAACTGAGAAGCAGTAAAGTTAGAATCCATTACTAACTCACCTACTTTCACAGCACTAGCACGACGTTCGTCAGCATAACGTTGTGATGTTCTGCTCCAAATAGACGTTTTAATCTCTTTATCAGTAGCATAGACATCATACAACTTAGTACCTTCTGGCAAGCTCATAAGATCAGCACGGAAATCATGCTCATCGCTAGAGAATAAGCCAGCCACTTCGGCACTTGGTACGAAGTACACTTGGGTTGGAGACTTAGGTGCTGCAACCGCAGAACCGTCAGAGTTAACGCCGGCCATTGCATCAACCATTACTAACGTAGGCTTAGACGATACTAATGAGAACAAGGTGGTTGTGGCTAGAGTAATGTTCGACTCAACACGTACATACTGAGATAGCTCATTAGCGAAGAAGTTGTAGTTATCTTCTTGACCAGACAAGGTATACAACGCAGATACGTTTTCTGATGGCTTACCATCGATAAACGTCTTCCACGCAAATCCTGGAGCAAAACCACGATCCGCTGGATCACCGGTTACAGATAAACGTAACAGTCCACATTCGTTACCTTTAAACACACCGGTATAAGGGTGGTTAGACGTTGCATTGAACGCGACCTTAGCCATAACACCGTGTGGGTGAATTGGCTTGGTATGACCAACAGGCGCTACGTCACCAACATAGTTTACTTTGTCCCAAAGCACGCCATCGATTAAGCCGCCAATATCGATTGGTGGAATTGCTGGAAGTTCACCTTCGGCATACTCAGTACGCACAGCACCGTTCGTCCAAAGTAGATCTTGCTTAGTACATGCATCCCACGATTCATAGTTCTCAGGAACATTTAGGCCCCAAGGCTTAAACGCGTTTTCGACGCCTGTCAAAGACACAGCCAACTCAGGATTATGACGATTCAACACGTCAACCATAGTCGTATATTCAACCCAATCGTAACCTTCTTGGGTATAGACTTCCGGATTGTAGTCAGAGGTAAAGAATCGGTCAGTAATAATGCGACGCGATGCGTTCATGATAAAGATTTGGAAGGCTGTTTCGCCAAAAGCAAAGCCTTCAGGACGAACAGTCTCACCCAACATACCCACTAACACATCAAGCTGCTCAACATCATCATTGTATACGCGACGTAGGTTAGCAACCGTTTCAGCATCGTCCGTTAAATCTTCAAACTTAGTGATTGGCACTAAACCAATTTGACGACGGAATTCGTTATAACGCGGCACGCCACGCTCACGATCACGCAGAATATCGATGGTCGCGATGTCCATTTTACCAACAACTGGCAAATCCAAATTACGCAGGAATTCAGGGAAGTTGTTCAGTGTAAGCGAACCTGGGTTAGTAATACCGAACGAGTACCAAAGACGATCAATGCCCTGCTCATCCAGAACAGTTTCCGCATCACCATCGCGTGTATCTACAATAGGAATCGACTCACGTACGATGTTTGAACCAATGTCATACACATCAATATTGTCACGCATCAAAGGATGCATACGGTAAACCGCAACAAACTCTTCAGTCAGAGTGAATGGCACACCCGCATTATCAGAACTACGAGCACCGGCCAAACCAGTCACAGCCCACTCTAGTGCGGTACCGTCGTTTAGTGCTTGTTCTAGGTTTGAATCAAGCCCCAAAATAGTACGAACCCAAGAATCGGTTTTAGCTAGATCTTCTGCTAATTTCTCAAACTCACCAGCATACTTATCACGATCTGCAGTGTTACCAACCAGACCCCACCAGTTAGCATACATAGCACGCTCAGTGACTGGGTTGGCGATGATTGCAGGAGTCCATTCAACAGTATGGATTTTAGCCATCAATGCGGAGTTAATAAGACGTGCTTTGTCATACAACCACTGATCATCTTTATCAGGATTATTAGACGCCAGCATTTGCGCAATAGAGTTATGCTCTTGCACAAATAACTGATGCAACATGCTTAGGCCGACCCACCAGTTTTCAGTGAAACCAGTCACAGGTACACCAGAGAAGAATTCTGTTGGCAAAGAACCATCAGAATTAACCGTTAGTCGACCACCTTCGAATTCACGGATGCTGTTTGAAGTGGCCAAATCGCTTCCGTAAATTTGCGAACCATCCCACCAGTGGGTATTCGCGTTACGATAAGCTAACGGTAGGCCTTCTTCGTCGGCTGTGCGAGATGTATCGACTTGAGTACGACGTACTGACATTACACCAGACCCCATCGCATCGTTTTCTGGTAGTTCTACCAAGATTGGATCATCTGCCGTATTTTCACCGTGACTAAACCAATCGTGGGTCATGAATTGAATCCATGCACCAGCAATAAAGTTAACGGATGTCGCAGGCTTAAATTCATCGCCACGCGCCATCAAGGTGTTACTAACTTCACGCGGGTTTGGCGTTAGCAGCATGCCAGACTCTTGCTCGGCGTAAGCCGCTTCAAGTTCTACATTGCGACCAAAGCGACGATGTACCGAACCTTCAGAGGGATTCTCAAGGTTATTACAAGTACCGTCTTCAGTACGGGCGCCCATGCTGCGTTCATCACAGATCACTTCTTCGTTGTACTGTTCCCACTTTTCAAAGTCGAATAAGTTATTTTCAAATAATTCTTTACGCTCGGCTGCTAGGGTCAATAACCCCGCAGTGATACCTAGCGTCCCGTACTTCACCAGCGCTGGCCAGGTTACCCAGATACTGCTCATGTTTAAGTCCTTATTTTATTGTTATAGATGACAAGCCATCTTGTTTGCTTCACGCGTCGCATCTCCGACTAAAGTCGAAAGTCATGCGCACAAAGCAAAGTGAATCATCAATCCAAGGACGAACGTGTGGCGAAATAAGACTCTGGTTAAAAGAGATGTAAAACTGAGAGATATTTACAAAAAGCAAAGGACATCGTTTTCCGTTGGGCGTATTTTACCTAACGCAAAACAGGCCATGAAAAATGCTTATAAATCAAACAGTAAGGAACAATTGTTAGAGAAACTGAACTTATTGTGCCAAAGCTAAGGACAGCACACACGTTCGAAATGGTTATAAAACAGACAAAGTAGTACTTTGGATATAGATTCTATGGCTGGAAATTTACGCTTTTGTGACGCGTTGAAAAGTTTCTTGTAGCACGCGAACATCGTTCGCAGCGCGATGGCGCTCAAGGCCAAAGTCGTTCCAGAGAGATTTTTTGGTATCGTGCCATCTTTCCATTTCGGCAGGTTCCAGCAGCTTGTTAATCGTCTCAATACGGAAGCGCTGGACCAACTCCGCCTCGTCAAATAAGCGACCAATCCAAGAGCTATCGAAACTCCAAGCATCGGAATACAGCGTTTGGCCACGTAACTTTTCATTGAGAAGAAGGGCAATTTCCCTAGGAGTACTGCCTTCTTCCTGCAGATGCTCACGGGAAATACCGTGGATGAGTTCCGCTTTTGGATCCCAGTGGTCCCAACCAAGCGCAGGTTTAATCAGATAGCTCTGCACCTCACGATCTTCCAGCGCGAATCCCACCTCAATCGGGTAACTGCCGCGGCCAAAGCCTGAGGCTTCGACATCAATGATGGGTGGTATTTGGATGGTCACTCGATTCCTACTTATGTTTGGACATTTTGAACAGTGTAGACAGAGTTTGCGTGGGGCTCTATGAATCAGCGCACACTCTTTAAACCCGCATCAGTAATTTAATTGGGACGCATTCTGAACGGTTAAGGGGTAATGTTCAATTTTACGCTGCAATTTTATGATTCAATTATGACTCGTTAACTTTGCTGCGGGGGCAACACGCATAACTTCGGCCATTGTCGTTAAACCGGCGGCTACTTTATGCGCACCACTTAAACGCAAACTATGCATACCCTCTTTCATTGCCGCTTGGCGTAACTTTTGGTGATCCGTTTGCTCATGAATGAGAGGCTCTAACGACTCAGTCATCGGCATGACTTCATAGATCCCCATACGCCCTAAGTAACCGGTGCCGCGACATTCTAGACAGCCTTTAGCACCATAAACATGAGACGGGGTTTTGACCAACCAAGGGGCAGTAAGTTGCTTCCAAATTTTCTCATCGACCGGTTCTTTTACTTTGCAGTGCGGACACAAAGTACGTACCAGTCGCTGCGCCATCACACCCAGCACACTGGTGCGAATCAAATAAGCGGGTAATCCCAATTCTTGTAGTCGAGTAAACGCCGAAGGCGCATCGTTGGTGTGCAAAGTAGAAAGCACTAAGTGCCCGGTTAATGCCGCTTGCACCGCTATCTCGGCGGTCTCTAAGTCTCGTACCTCACCGACCATGATAATGTCAGGATCTTGGCGTAATAACGCACGTACACCGCTGGCAAACGTGAGATCAATACCCGGATGCACCTGCATCTGATTGAACAGCGGCTCCACCATTTCAATCGGATCTTCAATGGTCGAAACGTTTACTTCTGGCGTCGCCAACTGACGTAGGGTTGAGTATAGCGTCGTGGTTTTACCCGAGCCGGTTGGCCCAGTCACAAACACAATACCGTGATTGTTGGTGGTCATCTGATTCCAGCGACGACGATCTTCTTTGCCAAAGCCCATTTCCGAGAAGCTGCGCATGAGCACTTGCGGGTCGAACACACGCATCACCAACTTTTCGCCAAACGCAGTCGGCAATGTGGATAAGCGTAATTCAACTTCCTGGCCGTCTGGGGTTTTGGTTTTCAGACGGCTGTCTTGGGGTTTACGTTTTTCGGCAATGTTCATGCGCCCTAAGGATTTAATCCGCGCCACCACAGCCAAAGCCACTTCTGCCGGTAATTCATAAACATTATGCAGCACACCATCAATGCGGAAACGCACATGACCGACTTCGCGCCGTGGCTCTAAATGAATATCGCTGGCACGCTGATCAAACGCGTATTGCAGCAGCCAATCCACAATATTAACGATGTGCTCGTCGTTAGCATCCGGCGCTTTGGCTTGGCCGAGCTCCAACATAGATTCGAGATTCTGCACTGCGCTCATGCCAGCGTGGTGCTTACGTGCTCGCGTCACGGAATTCGACAATTGATAAAATTCAACACGATAACGGCGAATATCCGCAGGCGATGTCAGCACGCATTTCACCTGACGACGGGTGACATGTTCTAAATCGACAACCCAGCTACGAACTTGCGGCTCTGCAGTAGCGACGACAACTTCATCGGTACTGACCTTAATCGCCAGAATTTGATGGCGATCAGAAAAAGCGTAAGACATAACGTCTGTTACGGAGCTGACATTAATTTCGAGCGGATCAATTTGATACGACTCCATATTAAAGCGTTCAGCCAGCCATTCGACGATGGCATATTCGTTAAGGACGCGTGCTTTACTCGATCCTTGTACGCGCGCATCGGCATAGCCCTGGCGCGCCACTAAGGTAATAGGATGCAGGTGAGTTTCATCGTGCTGGCGACGAATCGACAACGACATCTGATGATCCTCATCATTCAGCAGACCATCTCGACGCATGTCTTCCAACAGGGTGAGCAATGCGATGGGGTGATCTGCCTTGGCTTGCATAAGTTTGGTTCTCTACGCGGTTATCAAATGACGGAATTCGCTGGCCATTAAATTTAGGTCGTCAGCATTCGGCTCTTCATCGAACAAATAGCATTCAAGCATACCTGTTAATACCAAGCGAGTGGCAACCGCGGTCTTTATCCAACCACTTTTCCGATCCGCCGCTTGGGCATATCGGGTTATGACCAACATTTGCACAATCGCCTCATGCAGATCGGGCCAGTTATTAATGGCGCTGGCTTGTTCAAAGCGGCGCGCTAAATCGTCAGGTAGCCAATGGCGCAACAGAGCACGACCGACATGACTGGAAGCTTCTTCAACTTCTGGCCAAGGTAACTCATACAAGACACGCGAAGCATTTAATAAAGCGCTCGCCAGTGTTGAGTTTTGCTGCCACTTTGCGCATTCCGCCGACCAGCTAGAGTCTTCGAGTTGAGCTGCGTTTTTAGCCAATTCCCAAATAGCGAGTCGCAGGGTTTCGAGTGCTGTGCGCAATTCTTTCGTAGCACTGCGTTTCAGTGTACGACCGCTCCAAGACAATACTTGGCGTAAACCTTGAACATGCTGAATCGCGGCAACCGCAGTTTCTCGTTCTTCTGCCCAAATCGCCTGCTCTAACGTGCGTTGCAACGCATTCATCTCAGCGTTTAACCACAGCGGTAAAGCCTCAGCCATGCGCTGATCACAAAACACGGGGAGTTTCGCCTGCCACTGCGGCGCTAAGTCGGCCAAGCGATAGCCACGTTCAGCTTTACTAATATCGCTGATCCACAAGGGCGCGACGCTTTGCATCTGTGCCACAAGGGTCCAGAGTAAATTGGCATTACCTTGCTTTAATTCCAACTCAACTTCTAATAATGGCTGCTCTAATTCGCCCGCCACAATAAGGCCTTGATCGATCACCACTTCGATAGTCGTATCGCTACTCGCATCCGTCCAAAGCCAAGCTTGGCGTTCGAAGTGCGTACCGAAAACGACGGCTAACGTCTTAGCATCAACCCCTGCTGGCCACGCATCCAGAACTTCCGCTTGCTCAAATAAGCTTACATCCAGCGCCGGTGAACTTAACGGCCAGTTCCATTCACCACGAATTTGCAGTCCGGCCTGTGATTGCCCACGAGTCTTTAACGTCTGCTCAGCTCCGCCTTCGGTATGACGAATACGCAACGCGGCTTTCGCCTTAGAAAGCGCGCAGGCAGGCGTATCGTAGTAGTCATTTTTCAGCGTAGAATGATCGGCCGGCGTCGCAACTTGGTTTAAAAAGTCGGTTAATGCCGGAAGGTTTGCCTCACTGAGGCGTACTTTGAGTTCGATTTCTTTAGTCATGGCGCTATTGTCGTGAGCCGGTCCTTATAACGCAAGTAGAGGTGTGTCATGTCTGGTATTCAAATGCCTAATACGGTTGAAAAACTGCGGGCGCTTATTGCTGCAAATAGCATGAGTTCGGTACTGCCCGACTACGACAACAGCAACCTCGGCGTTATTGAATTACTGGCCAACTGGTTTGGCGATCTCGGTTTTAAATGCGAAGTGATCGCCATCGCCGACAACCCAGGAAAATACAATTTAATCGCCACCTTAGGCACAGGTACTGGCGGTCTCGTATTGAGCGGCCACACCGACACAGTGCCATGCAACCCTGAGCGCTGGGCCTCTGACCCATTCACTCTTACCGAGCGCAACAATCGCTTTTATGGATTGGGGACTTGCGATATGAAAGGGTTTTTCGCCTTAGTATTAGCCGCAGTAGAGAAATACCACACCCAGAGTTTTCATCAGCCTTTAATCGTACTCGCAACCGCTGATGAAGAAAGTTCGATGAGTGGTGCGCGTTCGCTAAGTAGCAGCCAGTTCTCCCAAGGGCGGTACGCTGTTGTGGGTGAACCCACTAGCCTGAAGCCGATTCGAATGCACAAAGGCATCATAATGGAAACGATTCGCCTAGTCGGTAAAGCTGGGCATTCGTCCGATCCAAGCCTCGGTGTTAGTGCAATGGATGCGATGCATAACGTCATGGGCGAATTGAAACAGCTACGCATTGACCTCGCCAGTCGCTATCAAAACGCGCATTTCGCCGTTAATACGCCAACGCTCAATTTGGGTTGCCTGCACGGTGGCGATAACCCCAACCGTATTTGTGGCAGCTGCGAACTGGCGTTCGATTTACGCGCCTTACCGGGCATGAGCAACGACGATTTACGCGCTGAAATTCTGCAACGACTTAACCCCATTGCCGCTGAAAATCGCGTTGAGTTAACACTAGAGTCGTTATTCCCGGGCATTAATCCGTTTGCTGAAAGTGAAAATAGCGAACTCGTGCAAATTGCCGAGCGTCTAACGGCCAGTACCAGCAATGCTGTGAACTACGCAACGGAAGCGCCTTTCCTGCAAAACCTAGGAATGGAAACCATTATTCTTGGCCCAGGCAGTATTGATCAGGCGCACCAAGTGGATGAATTTATCGCACAGGATCAAATCGACCCTTGTGTAAACTTACTCAGCCAATTGATCGAACACTTTTGTTTAACGCCTCGCGGATAACAAAAGCGAGCAAACAAGCCCAATACATTGGTTTAGCGCGCCTGTCGTGATTAAATCCAGATAGAACGCCGAGAAGAGAGCCCGACAGTGACAGCAGACAGCACCGAATACGTGCAATGGTTTCGTAATTCCTCCCCGTATATTAATGCGCATCGGAGAAAAACCTTCGTCATCATGTTTGATGGCGATGCCATCCTGCACCCAAATTTCAACAGCATAGTGCAAGATATCGCCCTACTTACTAGCTTGGGTGTGCGTTTAGTATTAGTCCACGGTGCGCGTATGCAAATCGATACTGTGCTGCAGCGTTTAGACATCGAAAGTCAATTTCACAATGACTTACGCGTTACTGATGCCAATGCACTTAACGCCGTAAAAGCGGCTATTGGCATGGTTAAAGCGGATATCGAATCGCGTCTTTCTGTTGGTATACCCGGTTCCCCCATGCACGGCGCACGCATTCGCGTCGTGAGTGGTAATTTCGTCACAGCAAAGCCACTCGGTGTGATCGGCGGTGTCGACTTTCAACATACCGGCGAAGTACGGCGTATTGAGCACCAAGCGATTAGCAATTTATTAGATCAGCATAATATTGTGCTGCTGTCGTGCGCGGGCTATTCGCCATCGGGTGAAATGTTTAACCTCAGTGTTGAAGACGTTGCCCAACAAGCCGCCATTAGTTTACGTGCCGACAAACTGATTATTCTTGGCGAAAGTGACGGTCTGCCAGATGATGGCGATACCCACACCGAAATCACCTGTCGCCAATTAGAGCAAATTTTGCACGAATTAACCGGCAGTGAACGTTGCCATGCCGACGCCGCACTTAAATGCGTACGCCAAGGTGTGCCTCGCGTACATATTTTAAGTTATCAAGTTGATGGCGCCTTGCTACAAGAGCTATTTACCCGCGAAGGTAGCGGCACGCTGATTACCCAAGAAGCCTACGATCAATTACGGCCTGCCAATATTGATGACGTAGCGGGTATTTTGCAGCTGTTACAGCCGCTAGAAGAACAAGGCATCTTAGTGCGGCGTTCGCGTGAATTATTAGAAACAGAAATTCATCGTTTTAATGTCATCGAACGCGACGGATTAATCACGGCCTGCGCAGCGCTCTATCCTTATTCCGATGATCAAGCCGAACTGGCTTGCGTGGCGGTGCATAGCGATTATCGTGGTAGCAATCGTGGCAATCGTTTGCTGGAGCAAATTGAGCAAGAAGCACGGCGTCGTCAATACAAACAACTATTTGTATTAACAACGCGCACTGCGCATTGGTTTATTGAAAATGGCTTTGTTGCTGGAGCGGTGAGCGAACTGCCGCAAGAACGCCAACGCTTATACAATTTCCAACGTAATTCCAAAGTGTTTTTCAAAACCCTGTAAAACACAGGAAGCTCATCATTGGATATTCTGGCACTGCCGCATTTAGGCAAAGAAGTACATCGGCGTTACGATGACTTAGGCATTATTCAAGTCTATGAAGACGGCAATAAACGCTACCTAAGCTTCGGTACCGCCGATGAACAAAGCTGCCAGCTCAAAGCGAAACCAGGCCAGCCGCAACACGGTTATGCCCGTGCAATGATGGCCTCACTCTGCCTATTAAAACCCGACCAAGCGGTGCAACAAGCCAGTGTACTCGGCACCGGCGGCGGACTCATGGCACGTTGTTTATTTGAACAGCTGCCAACCACTCAGGTTCATACTGTTGATTTACGCCCCGCCGTTATTCAAATCGCTCATCAATATTTTGGTTTACCACGCGATAAGCGCTTAACTACCCACGCCAAAAGTGCCATGGATTACCTCAATGCGTGCCCAACTAACAGCCAAGGCCTATTGCTCAGTGATTTGTATTTAGCCAACGGACTGGATACGCGCCAACTAAACCCTGAGTTTGTTAGCGAATGCCGCCGCGTCGTACAAAATGATGGTTGGCTAGTATTGAATTTATGGAAAGAACACCGCGAAGATGGCCTATTTTTACCGCAGCTAAAAGCTCAATTTCAAACGGTCTTGCACAGTACTACAAGCGACGGTAACTGGATTATTTGGGCCTGTCCGAACGCTAATGCCGCCCCCGACAAACGCGGTGCGCAGCTCATATGTAAGCGTTTATCCGAGCAAATGGGGTTTAATCTCTGGCAAGTGACAAAAGGCTTTTATCGATTTTTTTAGCCTTGTATCAAATACCGCCTTACAGTAACGTCCTGTCTATTCTACTTTTTGACGACAATAATAAGAGCACTTCATGTTTCATACACTTACCCAAGTTGGCCTGCCACTTGCCCTGATATTAATTATGACCGGTGTAGGCCTTGGATTAACCCCTAGAGACTTCACACGCGTATTCGTAAAGCCTCGTGCTTTTTTGATTGGTGCTGTTTGCCAAATGCTGTTGCTACCTTTAATCGCCGTTGGGATTATTGCCGCAACCGGCTTACATGGTGAGATTGCAATTGGCTTATTTATACTCGCGCTCTGCCCAGGCGGAACAACGTCAAATCTATTCAGCTTAATTTCTAAAGCCGATGTTGGACTATCGGTATCACTCACCGCCGTAATTGGTTTCATTACCCCGTTCACCATTCCTGTGTTAGGTGCTTGGGCCATTGGCTATTACAGCGATGCAGGCACCGCCTTTGAACTACCGATATTGTCCACATGGATTAAGCTGATCGTCATTACCGTTATTCCAGTCCTTATTGGTATGGGCATCCGCGCCAAGTGGAAAGCCTTCGCCATCGCTGCCGAGCCTTATGTATCGCGCTTCTCGATTATCGTATTGGCACTCGTCATCGCATCCATCTGCGTCAACCTAGGCGAGAAGTTAATCAGCTTTGCTGTTCAAGCTGGGCCTGCCGCCTTACTACTTAACATTAGCACTATGGCACTTGGCTATTTCGCGGGACGTGCATTCCTACATATTGAAGCCCAAGCTCGCACTATTAGCCTCGAAGTTGGCTTACAAAATGGAACTCTGGCTCTGTTAGTGACTACAGGGATTTTGAACAGCCCTGAAATGTCGATCGCACCTAGCATATACAGCCTACTGATGTTTGTGACGGCAAGTGTGTTTACTATGCTGGTATTACGCAAAGATCGTCATGCCCAAGCAACGCCGCAGTCGCGATAGTAAAGCAGCAATAAAAAAGGCTTCATAAGAAGCCTTTTTTATTCATTCACAATTGACCTACGAATTAATCCTCGACAGGCAAACCACTCGCAACACTTTCTGGAATCATCCAAGTCATATCCAAGGCATTCCAGTCTGTCAGCGCACGTAAAAACTCAAGCAAATCGCTCAGTTCTGATTTGGTCAATGTAATTGGCTCTAGTTCATTGGCATCAATAATTTTCTGACGCAAGACAAGATCGTTATAACCATCGAAATCTACTTGATCGAATTCATCATTTTTCGGCAACACAGCTTGGCGCGTGTTGTAGTTCTCTAATGAAGTAATTGGATCTAAATGATGCTGAACGATACCTTTAAGCGAATTATATGCGCCGTCGTGACCGTATGGCTTGGTAATCCAAACGTTACGCAAAGATGGCGTACGGAACTTAGCAAAATCAGCCGCGGCAGTTGTGGCTTCAGCACGGCCTCGGTCTTCTAACGGAGTACCCGCTTCAGCACCTGGGCCAATTTGCGGCATCGCTATAGCGTGGAACTGATGATCCGTTTGGAACACACCACTGTGGCAGCTTGAACAGTTAGCTGCACCGTAAAACAACTCCATACCGCGAACTTGTTTATCGGTTAAAGCATCGGTGTCACCACGAATATATTGATCAAAGGCGCTGTTAGTTGAGCGGAAAGCAAAACCCTGGAACGCACTAATGGCGTTGGCGTAATGCTGAATGCGGATATCATCAGCCGAGTTAACGTCATCAAATGCTGCTTTGAACAAATTAACGTACTCAGGAGTCTCAGCCAAACGCGCTACCAGTAGATCCCATACAGAAGCAAAGCGGCCATCGCCCGGGCGAATTTTGTTAGCGATTTCGTTTTCGCCAACCTGACCAGCCATCTCATTAATGTTCACAATTGGAAATAACGATTGGCCAGCAAGCACGTTATTTAGATTTGGTGGCGTTTCAGGGCCTGAAGGTAACAGCAAACCATTATCAACCTTGCTGTGAATACCATTCCAATTTAGGCGCTCGAACTCTTTAGCTCCTAAATTGAATAGATGAGGAGCATGGCGTCCAATGCGTGATGGAATCGCACTATCGCCTTCTCCTGTTGATCGGTAATTAGCAACACCAACACCGCCCTCACCAACACTAAGCGACAAACCATCAGCTCCGGCTGCCAAAGGGTTGTGGCAAGTGGCGCAAGAAATGTTCTTGTTACCGCTCATAATTTTATCAAAAAACAAGTTCTTACCTAGTTCGACAAGCGGAGCTGGGGGCGCACCATCGAAGTAAAAGTCAGAGTTTTGTGCAGGGGCTGGGAGCTCGACAGCGTTTGCCGAAGACATCAGAAGTACGAGTGCACCTCCAGTTAATAAAGATAATCTTGAGAGTATGTGTTTCATTACGGCCACCTTGGTATATGCCATCTTCCATGTAATAGATGCTTACTGAGCATATCTGTCTTCAAGCAATTGAATGCTGGCCTCAATGGCTGAGAAGGAATTCGCTCTAAATGTTAATCCACCCGCCAAAACCACTGATGAAGTAAGGATTAGGCGAGAAACTACCACTTTTGTAAGTTTTTGTAATCGAAATTCACACGTAAAAGCGACCGGAAAGGACAAAGATGTACAAATGTCAAAAAGTAATGAATTTGTCGTAGAAAGCACTCGAAGTAGTGCTCGGCTATAGATATCAAGATCAACAAGTAAACATCGAGCCCAGCTTCACGGCAAAAAAGATGTTTTGGCTTAGTTTGAGCATAGTGATAAGTCCTACATACTTGTATCCTGTATATAGGTAAATCGCATTAGGCCCACTCGGAAAATAAAAACCAAACCCAATTGGGCTGGATGGGCTAGTTACTAAAAAATAGCATCTTTGAGTTACTACTTTTCAATCATGTAAAGCTGAAAACTCTAGCATTTGAAGTTTGGGGTGGTTTTTGTTCTAATCCGCCCGATACGATTGTCGCTACTTTTAGTTTCCACCGTGAAGTGATACGATCCTAAAAAGAACAGTCGTTAAATTATAAGAATAAAAATAATTCGTTGGTGATTTCATCCAATTACTAACAAGCCAATTCATTTCTTCTAAGAAAAAAACCAATAGGAAGAAAAGCTTTATGGATCCCTTACAATCTAAGGCGCTTCGTGCCTGTATAAAACCCCTGTACCGAGGGATCGCATATGATTTTTAACTCTGCGATTTTCTTCTGGTTTTTTGCCTGCTTCTTTGTGCTCTTCAATTTTGTATTTGTTGATCGCAGAAAAATTATTTGGTTGTTAGTTATCAGCAGCCTTATCTTTTATGGCACTTGGAACTACAACTTTATTGCCTTGCTGGTCTTTAGTGCGCTCGCCGACTACCTAATAGCGCAGAAAGTAGAGGCCAACAATCACGATCCAGTGATGAAAAAACGATGGCTTATCGCGAGCATTACCCTCAACTTATCCATTCTGGCCATCTTTAAATACAATAATTTTATTTTGCAGAGCGTACAGGAATTCGTAAGCCTGTTCGGTGGGGATATTAGCGTCCCTATGCTAAGCATTATATTGCCGGTTGGTATTTCCTTTTATACCTTCCAGAGCATGAGCTACACCATTGACGTGTACCGTGGTGACATGAAAGCGCATCGTGGCTTTTTAGTATTTCTCGCCACACTTTCGTTCTTCCCTCAGCTTGTTGCTGGCCCGATTCTGCGTGCCAAAGAAATCCTACCCCAGCTAGTCAATATGCGAGTACCAACGGCGCTCAATATTCGTATAGGTTTGCTTTTGGTTCTCCTCGGGTTACTTAAAAAGACAACCGCCGACCTGATGGCTGGCCCAGTTGGTGTCGCCTTTAATGGCCAAGCCGATGTCAGTACCTTTGAAACATGGATTGGTTTGCTCGCGTTTTCTGCTCAGCTATATGGCGATTTCAGTGGCTATTCTGACATTGCTATCGGTATTGCATTAATGCTCGGCGTCTACATCCCGATGAACTTTAACTTGCCGTATTTCTCCACGTCCCCAGTCGATTTCTGGCGACGCTGGCATATTTCATTATCGTCATGGTTACGAGACTACTTGTACATTTCGCTGGGCGGCAGTCGCAACGGCAAACGTGCACGTAACCAATTTATTACCATGTTACTCGCCGGTTTGTGGCATGGCGCGTCGTGGACGTTCGTTGTCTGGGGCGCGTACATGGGTGTCATCGTTGTTGTTACTCAGTGGCTGAACGAAAGACCGGCATTAGCCAAATGGGTCAATAGTAAAAACTGGCTATCCCTGATCATTAAAATTGTCGTTACTCATTACCTATTTGTATTGAGCTGGCCTTTATTCCGCGGCTCTAGTTTAGAAGCCGCATGGACAATGATCGTTGACATGCACATCCCTCAAGAAACAGCAGTCACAGCCGGTGCCGGTATCGTGATGGCGCTGGTAGTAGCAGGGTTATTTTTAATGCATTTTGTTGATGCTTTACGTATTCGATACGGTGACGCGCTGGCCAATCGCCAATGGTTCTTCTGGCCGCTACTTGTGATTGGTTTTACTTTGTTCTTTACCGTAGGAGATTTTGGTCATGACTTCATCTACTTCCAATTCTAAGCCAAATAACTCTGCGCAGAGCGATGCGTCTATCGAACGAGAAGAGGATATCCGCAACGCCCGAGGAAGACGAAAAATCGGTTTATATACCGTAATTTGCGGCGGCCTAATGATTCTCGTCTCAATGGGATTAGTTAACATTGGTATCGCATCGTTGCGTTATTCTTCGCTGAATCCTTTCAGTATTGAACGGATTCAAGCGACCGGCGACAACTTAGGTGCAGCCCTCGAACTACCAGAAGATGATCCAAGAGAAGTGGTATACGTACTCGGCTCTTCGCTCATTCACTTTGGGTTTTCACCCGATCTATTCGATGAAGAATTGAATGCTGCGGGTGTACCGACCATATCGTATAACTTTGGCTTCGGTAACGCTGATCCGTCAATCCACGCGAAATTTGCCCGCAAATTAGCGCGTACCTTTGCTGATCACCCCGGTCGAATTGACCGCGTGATTTACGAGTTTGCGCCCCATGGTGCAACCCAGCGTCGTGCCGACACCAGTGGCCAGCTAAATCATGCAACCACGGCGATTCTTAGCAGTTGGGGCGACATAGGTCAGACCTTATTAGACGACCCAGAAGAGGCATTTGCCTTAGCCAATACCCGACTATTCCGCAGTGGCGTGCCGGCTGAAGCCATCACCCATATGCTAGCAACACCGATTACCATGGCAAAAATCAACGACACGGTTAAAGATCGACCAAAGCCAGCGCCTATGGATAACCTCGGCTGGGATCTATTCAATCAGCTACGAGAAGACTGGCCAGAAAGTATTCCATTTGGCGGTTGGTCAGCTCAATACCGTGGTGGCTTTCCACCCACGGCAAGCCCTAGAGCACTCGAACTTTCGGATCAAGTTATGCAGCGCATGCAAGATCCTGTGCGCATGGAATCTGCACTACAACAGCGTATTTCATGCTGCGACATACTTGGGCTAGAAATGAGTCCAGAAATGATCGCCCATGTCATTGAAACGATTCGTTATGCGCAGTCTATCGCTAAAGACGTCGACATCGTTGTTATGCCGCAAAACCAAGATATCGTGCACGTATCGCCGCAAGGGGAAGAGAACTTCAAGAAGGCGTTGGCTGAAGTCGTTGCCGCCACCGGTGTGGATGTGGTCGATATCTACAAAGAACCATACCTAGGTATTGAATACTTCTTCGACGCCGATCACTACACCTTCTTTAAAGGCCGTAGCAAGGTCACTCAGATGATGGCTGATCACTATTTACCGCAAGAAGAAAAAGAAACTCATTAACATGAGTTTCTTTTTAACAGTGCAATGCTACTGATTTGAAACAAACGCTATCTCGATTGATCGTGTCCAGCACATGGGCACGATCACATCACTTAATTCGCAACACCTTCACAGCATTTAAGCCGATGCTTTCTTCGCGAAAACTCGATCGGCAACAAACCCTAAAATCGCGATAAATAGAAAATACTTCCCAGATTCCGACGTACTTTGCACAGGCGAATTTAGCAGCATATGTATGATAGGAATAGACAAAAAACCAACGAGCATTGCGCCTAAACGTAAGGCGGCCGCAGCAAGCTTACCTTCCACTCGACGCGCCATCAGAATGCCGCCGTATATGATAGAAAAACCGCAGAGAGAGATAATAAGAGCAGTGATATTCATATAAAGTCCTTTTAAAGTGTTAGTTACGTCCGTATGAACTGATAGTAACTAATAAGGATGATCATGAACATAACCATTTAGTTGATAATGCTTCTTAGCATGATAAGTACTTGCCAATAAAACAAACTTTAAGTAAATACGATGCCAGCATATTATTATCACCGCCATCAAAGCCTATTGGGTCTCACGCTCTGTCCAGCGTCCGGTTTCTGGATCGTAGTCACGATACCCGAATCGAATCAAGCCGGTGTCGGTATCATAAAGCCCGCCTGAAAAACCAAACGGCAGTTCTATTTCAGGCGCGCTATCGGCAACGATATTACCAAAGCTATCGTATTCTATTTCTCACAGCAGAGTACCATCTTCGTCGGTAACCATGCGCGGGCTACCGAGCTGGTCGGTGAGGATGTAGTAGCGATTACTGCCTTCGGTGTATGACGCAGGTGTATTGCCAAGCGCGTATTCGTAGCGTTGTTTTAAATTACCGCTACCGTCGTATACGGCGAGTAAGCGGGTTTTATTTTCCCAGAGGTATTTTTCAACCACGACACCATCGAACAATTTTGCGACTCGGTTACCAGAGGCGTTGTACTAGTAGCTAATGGTGTCTTCTATATTTTTTTACTTATTTCCTTTCAATGAGACTGGCTTCAAAGGCATGAAGGTTGCGTATAAAAACAGAAAAATGATCAGTAAAATATATGCTAAAAAATCTACTCCCGGATATATTTTAACAAAAAAAATACCTAAAAAAAATAATATAGAACATATAATTAAGTGAATATAAAAAGCGATCGCCGTAGTTGCATATCTTCGATGACAATTAGGGCACTTGTATACCATTCCTCTAGTATCAAGAGTCTGGAAAATACCTTTTGGAGTAAATCTCCCCAAAGATTTCCCGCAACGAATACATTTAAAAAAGACATACTCACTCATCATTAACTCCCTATAGGCCATCTCTAAAAACTAATTCCCATGAGTGACACATAAACTTCCAGTCATTTACTTTTCACACCATTTTCCACAACGTGTAATTTCTATTTTCTGCATCGTTCATAGCTAATTTGGCTATCTGGCAACCGTTTTCTTCATTTTTATACCGTAGACGCACATCTCCTAAGTAGATAAACCGCCCGACACATATTGTAGGTTAAATCCATTAGGCCCATCTTTATCACCGCTCGGTCCATTCCTATCTTTCGCAAAAAATTCCGGCTTGTTCACTCTCCATTTGCCCCCCAAATACTCCACCGGATCACACCTCAGATTTATTCCTATTACTGTTTTATTGCGCTTCTCTTTTCATAAACTAGACATCGGTAACACAAAGCGTACAAGTCCAGCTAGCTCTCTGGCCTCGCTATGGCAAGTCCGCACAGGTACCTTTTGAACGGTTATCCGCTAACAGCTTTATGGCATAAGGCGCAGATATCCACAAAGGCTGTAACGATCTCAACTTTGAAATCCAATTTCATCATCGCTGAGCTTATAAAGACTCTGGAGTATCAACATCTTGAATATAAACACGGTGTCAAAGACTGGGGGATCCATTTTCTGACCTAAAGGTTGCGCTTCTCTATGATTAGCCGGAAGCGCTCCAATCCAATCAGTAGATTGAGATGGGTTAGCGGATCTCATCCATTCAGCTTTTTATGTCGGTTTGATCGACAAGATTATCGAACTATCCCAACAAACTTTTTAGAGGTACCTCATAATCTATTACCAGTTAGCACTCACCACCTTCTATATAGCTCATAGCTTCTGCATAACTTATCCCTAATGTAAATGATAGAACATTTGCTAGGATAACTTTTTGTGCTGCTGTCAAACTAGCCGCTATATCATGCAACATTTGCGCACTAGTTTTCCTACCCATCATCTGAGAAAAGATCGCCATCTGGGTATCTGTTCCCATTTTTGAGCCTGCTAAATTAGCGAGAATCCCCATGCCTGCTGCTGCCACATCCAAAGCAGATCCACCATTGAAATAAATATTTGTTGCCGCCGATGCAGCAGCAGTAGCTACATCTGATATTGTAGATGCCCTTCCTAAAGTAGCACCACTTACAGCACCACCGACAGCACCAATTGCCGTCTGAGCAACGACATTCCCCCAGTTAATCGACCGTCCTGATTCTGTATAGCTACTTACTGTACTATAGAAACTAACTCCACCTCCCCACGCTCCTCCGATTACAGCAGCTGCTGCCGACCAAACAAACAAGCCCTCTGAATCAATCCCATTCACCGGATCACCCAACACATACCCATACAAGTTGGTGTCGCCACCATCAAAGCCTATTGGGTCTCGCGCTGTCCAGCGTCCGGTTTCTGGATCGTAGTCACGATACCCGAATCGAATCAAGCCGGTGTCGGTATCATAAAGCCC
>Ga0105357_10000203_pt1 | contig 29744 bp, 31 predicted proteins | sample GOMGulsemesocosm_4_FD_83660 | JGI IMG/M metagenome (GOLD analysis project Ga0105357, IMG submission 83660) | Methane-oxidizing microbial communities from mesocosms in the Gulf of Mexico - GOM15B Gulf of Mexico | ecosystem: Environmental > Aquatic > Marine > Cold seeps | place: USA: Gulf of...
ATCTAAAATAGAAATATCATTATTGGTAATATCTAAAATTATTTTTGTTGCATGTTGTGCAAAACCTAATTCATCTTCTGCTTGGAATTGAGTTGCAGAAGAAAAAGGTCCCCCATATCCAATTGCAGCTAAAGTTAAATTATTCATGTTAGCACCATAAAAATAATGTCTCAATGGCGTAATATTTTTAATAATACTCTGAATATCTTCATTAGTCATCTTTGAAAACATCATTCTTTTCTCTAAAAAATTCATAGTATCAATAGCTGTAGCATTTTGCTTAGCTCTTGTAGATACATAAGTCATATAGTGAAATTTTCGAGGATCAACTAAATCTTCCCAATCGTTCATAACTATTTTAGTTCTTCGAACATCAAACATTTCGTGTTCTACATCCCATTGTGGCTTGTAATGAAAATGTTCACTAGGCTGTGCTCCAAAAACTGCTTCTTCATATCTAGAAAAAGGTCTGTCTTCCCCAAATTTTTCCGCTAAATGTGCATAACCTTCTCGTTTAGGTTTAATTTCTACACTTGCTATATCCATACTCATTTTTTCTCCTTAATTTATAAATTCTTCAGTTCCATACTTCCATAATATGTCATCTTTTTCAATTTCTTTTTCTTGTTCTTCATTAACAAATGATACTTTATTTCTCATACAAAACTCTAAAAAAGTTTTATAAGGCAATATAAATTCTACATTTGTAGTAGCAGAATCAATAGCAAAAAGAAATTCGACAAATCCATTATCTGTAATATTCTCAATTTTAACAAATTTTTTTTTCCCTGGCATTAATTCATACATTTAAATCCTTTGCATAATAATTATATTATATTATAATCGCTTTTAAATCGCTTTCTATGTATTTGTAATATATTTTGCAACAGAATAACCCTGATTGAATGCCATAGAAATACTTCCACCATTTTGGAACACAATATCTCCTACAACAAATAAATTTTTTACATTAGTTTCATTGTTATTATCAAATATTGGTTGTAATTTAGCATCAATATCTATTCCACAATTTGATATAAAATCAATTGGAGTAGTTCCACCAAGAGCAAATATCATTCTTTCATAAATACCAGTACTATCATCAGAATATATTATTTTAATAAGACCATTTTCATCTATTATCTCTTTTATATCAAGTCCTAATTTATATTTTAAATCACCACTTTCAAACTTTTCTTCTAGTTTCTTTTGATTGATAGGATTTGGTCTTGTAAATTTTTTTCTTCTGTATGCTATGGTAACTTCATTGTTTTTTGATAAGGATGTTGCATATTCAGATGCACTATCTCCACCTCCAACAACTAAAATCTTTTCTTTCCCAGATACTTTAGATAAATCAAAGTTAATTATTTTTCCAAGTTTTCGAGGAAGTTTATAGTCAGGTTTTTTAGGTTTTGCCATTCTTCCTATAGAGATGACTACATTTTTTGAATTGTATGAGCCAGTTTTTGATTCAACTTCAAATATATCATCTTTTTTTTCCACTAAATATACTTCACTGTTATATTTGATTTCTATATTTGTAGATTTATTTAAAATTTCATCAAAAAGTTCTATTTTATGTTCTTTCACAAATTTAAAATCTATATTACCTAATAAGTCAACTTCAAATCCACCCCAATCTCTATCTATTGGTTTTCCATTTTCATAAAAATTTCTAATTGTATTACAATTAGTATCCGTTTTTTCTAATATAAGTATATTTTTAAGACCTAATAATTCTGCTTCATATGCAGTAGCAACTCCAGCAGGTCCAGCTCCTAATATAATAATATCATATAATTTATCACTCATTTTAATCCTTATTTACGGTCTTATTAAAATCTTTAAACTATTATCATCTTTGCTATTAAAAAGTTTAAATGCTTCATCAATGTTGTCTAATTTAAACTCATGAGTAAAGTAGTCTTCTGGATTTACAACTCCATCTTGAATGTATTTCATAGCTTTTTGCATATAGGGTTGAACATTTGCAAAACCATTCATGTGTAATGAAATATCTCTTAAAAACACATCTCCTAGTACAAGATTAAATTCTTGATCTGTAAATACACCAAGTGCAGCAATTGTTCCCCCTGCTCTAATTAAATCCAATGAAGTTTGAAGTGTTTCTTTGAAACCAACCATTTCAATAACTTTGTCAAATCCTCTTTCTCCTGAAATTTTTAGAGCTTCTTCTTTAAAACTTTCATTATTTGGATTTAGTACATTTACACCTTTTTTAGAAGCAATATCTCTTCTATTTTCAACAGGTTCGACAACAAGTATATTCTTAGGTGAAGTTTTTGTAAGAGCTATATCAAGTGCCATTAGTCCTGTAGGACCTGCTCCAATTATTGCTACTTTCTCACCAACTTGTATATCAGCTAATTCATTTGCAATAACTGCACTTGGCATATTACATGATAAAGTTAAAGCAGAAGCATCGGAAATACCTTCAGGTATGAGCATTACGTGCCCTTCAGCATGAGGTAAAATCATTTCTTCAGTGTGAGTTCCATTTAAATTTCCAAAGGGAACACCAAAACCGTATACAGCTTTTTGAGTTGTTTCACAGTGTGCAGTTTGTCCACAATCACACATATAACAATCCCCACAAGAACAAGAATATGCCATTGAAACTCTATCTCCAATTTTAAATTTTGAAACATTTGAACTGATTTCTAATACTTCACCACAAAGTTCATGTCCTGTTTGAGAAACACCTTTTTCCATAATTGCATCTAACGCCCCTCGATAAACATGTAGATCAGAACCACACATAGAAGTTGCTAGAACTTTTACTCTAATATCATCTTCATGAGTTATTTTTGGTGATTCTTTTACTCCACATCTAATATCTTTTGGCCCATAATAAATTGCTGTTTTCATTCTGATATCCTTAGTATTAATAGAAAGACCAATAAAGAAATACTTTACTTTATTGGCTTTGAAAGTTTTTAATAACTTAAATCTTAAGTTATTATGCTTGTAAGTTTAAAGTACTTAAAAAGTCTTTTAGAGATTCTTTAGCATCATTTGCAGATTCTGGTGAATCTGGTATTTCATTACAGTATGTTTCAATTGCATTATTAACAAGTGGCATCCACTTAGTTACAATAGATTGAATATACTCATGATTTCCATCAACTTCTGTAGTCATTTTTACTAATGCACTTGCCCATTTTCTATGTCTTAAACTATCATTATATTGTGATTGGCTTAATAGTCCTAAAAGTGTATCATTAGCATCTTTTGCATAGTTTCCAAACTGAACTTGTATTGATTCTTCAATTGCTGGTTTTGCAAGAAGGTTTAACACAATAAATGTTTCTGCCCAATCCCATGCTACTAATGCTTTTTCCATTAATTCTCTTATACCTTGCCAAGCTACATCTTTTTCCCATAATTCTCTTTCATTTTCACCAAGTCCTAAACCAGAAAAAGTATTTGAAAGTTCTTTTGCTCTATATGCTGTATGAGATAATATTCTTAATTCATCAGCAGTTTGGTATGTTGCACAATTTGTAATTGTACTAGAAGGTGCCATTTGTTGTAAATATGCTGAACTCAACTGTAATGTATGATATGCATATCTTGCAGGAGTATATAATCTTGCTAAAACTTTTGCATGCTCTACAGATAACATCTCGTCATGACCTCTTTCATTCATTTGGTCAAAAAGCCCATTAATATATATTTCTTGTCCATCTTGTAAAATATTATAAGTTCTATATACTATTTTATCTGGATCAGTAAAAGAATCCCAATCACTGTGTTTTAATGGACTATTATTTCTATTCTTAATATACCAGTCTGACATAGGAACATCAGGAAAATGGAATGGCTGTTTTTGATCATTCATATGAAAATGTAAATTTCTTGAAACGATATCATATTCACTTGGCTTTTTTCTTCCACCTGCTAAATGTGACCAAGTTTTTAATGGTGCTGCGAATTCTGGTCCTTGTGTATTTTCACTCATATTATCTCCTTATTATCTTGTTTTTTCGAAGTAAAATCTTACAAAATCACTTGTTGCTTCTATTTGTCCTGCAAAAGATGCCATATTAATTTCTAATTCTCTCATTTCGAAACCTTTTCCTAAACACTCTTCTATTGTTTCTCTTTTTATAATCATTTCCTGATCACAAGAGATTCTAAGATATGCAGTTTGGTCAAGAACAACAACATCTTTAGTTGGATTATCAATCTCTGCTGCTTCCGCAACTGCAATTGAAACATCACCAGATCTCATTATAGGTCCTACATTATTATTATTAACCATATCAGTATTATTTGACATCTAATTTTCCTTAATATTTAATTTAACTATGTGATTTCTCAGGAACAATTCCTTCTGTATCTACATAAATATCTTCATCCACAACTTTTGATGGATAAACTGCTAACTTACAATCTGTTGGATTTAAACCAGTTCCCGTGCATGAATCAAATTCCCATAAATGAGCAGTACATGTAAGAACTCCATCTTCACTCAATGTTCCCTTTTCACCAAGAGTAATTTCTTGGTGAGGACACATGTTTTGAAAAATAACAATCTTATCATCTTCATGAGCAACAACTAAAACTTCAGTACCATCAGAAGTTTTAAAAGGTTTCATTTCACCTTCCCAAACATCATCCAATGTACATATTTTTTCAAATGCCATTATTTTTTCTCCTAGTTATCACTATAGAAAACATCTATAGTTTCAGTAGGTAAAAGACCTGCATTTGCAACCTTCATATCTCTAGGAAATAATTCTTTATTGCTATGTCTTTTTATTCTCATAACTTTACCTTCTTGTACTTCTATTCTTCTATTTACAGAATGAAATGCACACTTTTGTGCTACTTCATCCATAGTATCTTCTGTATCAACTGGTACAACTTGTATAACAAAATCATTTTCAAACAATGAACTCAATGGAAATAATGCCATAGATTATCCTTTTTATTTTTTATTTTTTTATTTTCTAAAATCTTCAGCCCATGCATAATCATGTGCATCTACACCCATTTCACCTGGAGATAATCCCATCCATGCTAATGCACCATTTAAATCTGGGGGAGTAATATTTCCTGCTAAAAAGTGGTCAACTGCTGTCATAACACCCTTGTATCTTTCTGGATCTGTTTCAAAAACCCATCTATCTACTTCAGAATCAAAATGATATAACCTACCTTCATATTCTAATTGATAATCAGCCAATTGACCTTCAGGAACTTTTTTATGAGGAATTGTTATAATAGGAACAAATCCAGTATGACATATCAATGGTAATGTTGCTGGTAAAGTTAAATCTTTTTTATCATTTAAAATATTTTCTGTTATCACATCCCAACATTTTCCATAAGTATCATTCCAACCTGGATATTTTTCTTCAAGCCAAGCTCTATCTGCTTTTCCTGCACCTGCTGCTGGATTCCACCAAGCTGTTGGTCTCCAATACCAAACACCTAGGTGCATAGCATGATGTTTATCTGCAATATCATTAATAAATGTATCCCAATACCATGGAAGTTCTAAGCCAAGATCAAGTAGTTGTCTCTCAAATTGAGCTACAATCCATTCTTCCATAAACTCTTTGAATGATTGTTTCCTATGTTCAACTGGAGTATAATAATCCATAATAGGCCCAGTAAGAACTGAAAATAGTCTCCATGCTTTCCAAATAGATAAATCAACCATTTTTTGAGCTTCTTCTTTTTTACCATTTTCTATTAAAATTTTAAGTGCAGGTCCACCTTGTTGAGCATGTCTTGACTCATCTGTTTGAATACTTGAAATAAGACTTGCAAATGTATGATCTCCTGTCTCAGCAGCATCAGCAGCTAAACCTAAAAACTGCATATTTGTAAAACCTGTCTCAAAAGAGAATGTAAGCATAATTGCAGTTGAAATTGCATCTCTTGTTAACATAACATCATCGAAGAAATTTTTACCAGCTACTGCAGCCCATTCATTAGTATGATTTGCTTTGTATGCCCAATCCCATTGTCTTGATCTCTTAGTATATGTATGTGGAAAATAAAGCTGATGTTGACCATGTCTATTTTCATCCATCATACCAAAAGTAGCCATATTTCTATTACCTGGTGCTTTTGAAAATCTTGCCATTCTTGTTTCTGCAAGACTTGCTTGATATTCTGCTGTTGCTACTGCACCATAATGTGCTTGCATAGTTGATTCCCAACCTGGATCGACATCATCCATAAATTTTGATCTAGAAAGTGCAGCCTTTACAGAATAAATTCCTGCATCTTTTTCTCTTTGAGTTTCAACATACTCTGAAAATGTAACCTTGTAAGGTTCATCATAAGTATCCCATTTTTCCATTGGAATACCTCTACCTCCACTCATTTCTTCTGGAAACAATTCATCTTCTGACACATATTTAGGTGTCCAGTTTGTACTTCTAGTTAAATTATACCAATCTTCTCTTTTCATTAAAGACATATATTACTCCTTATTTTAAGTTCATTAAGTATAGAGTATAATAATCGTTTTAGAATCGCTTTTTTATTAAATTTGTACATTCAAAAAACATATTAATTGATTGCAAATTTAGATATATTTTAAAGCTTTTTACAATTATTTATAAATAATATCCTATCTGGAGTGGTAAAATATGAGGGTTAGTAGGGAAAAGATACATAAGTATGATTAGTTTCCATCCTGCTTGAGTAAAAGTTTGAAACTAAATCTAGTGGATTATTATTTGGTCAATTATAAGAAAAAGTAGAAAAGCAAGTACCCTTTTTTACTATTAGGTCTAGTTATTAGGAAATTTATCACCTAATAAATTTGAAGAAATAAAAAAAGTGTTATAAGGTGAACTGATGGCTTAGAGATAATAAAAAATGTATCTGAATTTTAGTTAACGCTCAAGTTTGCCTAAATTAATGCCATATCCAAGACCTTTTCTATTTAAAATCAAATTCTTATCAATTTTACCTCTTAATCTAAAAATAAGTGATCTAAATGCATTATTACCAGGTAAATATTCTCTCCAAATAATATCCTCTATAGCCTCCTGAGAAATATAGGAGTGGATGTTATGACATAAAATATCAATTAAAATATTTTCATTGTTTGTTAAATCTACTTTTTTACCATCACAAAATAATGTTTTATTGTCCTTATCATACATATAAGGTACTAATAAATTTAATATTTTTTGGTTTGAAATATTCTTATTTTTTAAAATGTCTTCTAATATTTTCTTTTTATTTATAGCATTTGTTAGATTAAGCATCTCCTTATTGTATTTTTTATGCTTCTCAATTGCTAACTCTATTGAAGCTTGCAAATTATGAATTCTATATGGTTTTATTATATATCCATAAGAAATAGTATCCGAGGTGCTTTTTATTATACTTACATCAGAATTTGCTGTTAAAAAAATTATAGGAATATTTGGATAACTAGTTTTTAATTCTTTTGCTATATCTATACCCGTGTAATCTTCTTTTAAATTAATATCCATTAATATGATATCAATGCTTTTAATTTCTTCTAGAAGTTTAATTAATTTAGATTTGTTAGAAGCAATACCAATAACTTTATAGTTAAGATCTTCTAATGTTTCTTTTAAGTTCAAAGCAATCATAGATTCATCTTCAACAATCAAAACTTTAATTATACTCATCTGTTGTTCCTTTCATTGGAAATTCAATATTGAATTCTAAACCATTATTATTTTTATATGATATTATACCATCTAATTGATTTTCTATTATTGATGTAATAAGTTGCATACCTATTGAATTAGATTTCTTGAGTAAATTTAAATCATTTAAACCTTTTCCATTATCTCTTATTTTTAATTTTACAACATCATCTACTCTTTTTAAATGTATACAAAGTAAATTATCTTTCTTTTCCATAAATGCATATTTAAAAGAATTTACGCATATTTCATGGATTACCATTCCTATCTCTATACATTTATCTGTTGAAAATATTAAAGGATCAATATCTATATCAATATTTAATACTTTTTCTTTTACATTATATAGAGATTCTATATCTAAAATAAGTTTACTTAGATATGAATTTATATTAATTGAAGACAGGTCTTCCCCTAGATATAAGAACTCATGAACAAGCGCCATTGTATGTATCCTACTTTGACCTTCTTTTATAATATTTTTAACTTCTATGTTATTTGATCTTCTTGATTGCATACTAAGTATTGAACTTATTATTTCCATATTATTTTTTACTCTATGATGTACTTCTTTAAAAAGAACTTTATTTTCATTAAGAGATTTTGTTAATTTATTATTAATATAAGATATTTTTCTTTCATATTTTTGTTTTGCTGTTATATCTCTTGCAAAAGCACATATATATTGATTTTTATTATATATAAATCCATGACCTGTAACTTCTAATGTTATTATTTCGCCATTTTTTTTGGTATGAGTTGTAACTATTTTCCAATTATCAGTATCTATCATAGCTTGCATTACTTCAGGTAGTTGCTCTCTTGTAAAATTTTTATCAACCTCATCAAGATACATATTTAGGAATTCTTCTTTTGAATATCCGTCCATATCACAGGTTGCTTTGTTTACGTATATATATTTTCCTTCTTTTGTAAACCAATGTATCGCTTCTTGTGAGTTATCTACAGAAATTTGAAAAGGAATTAACCTATCTTTATCTTTTAATTCTTCATATGAATTTTCAATAAATATTATTTTATTTTGCATATACTTAAACAATATATATAATATTATGAAGGTTTCAATTAAGGAGAGTATAGATAAGTTTATATATGAACCTTTTATTTCATCATTAATAACAGCTAAATATATATATTGATTAAGTAGAAGAAAAGTAATAATTGCAGTAATAAAATATATTATTAATAAGAATTTGTTTATTCCTGTGTTAGTTTTAAGATTGTGTTTTATTTTTTTAAAAATATAAAATCCTTTAATTATAACTGGAAGTATTATATCAATATTCATCATAAAAACCGATTAAAACAGTTAATAACATTCTAATCTAAAAAACAATAGTTTAAAGTTTTATTGTTGTTTAAATAGTTTGTTTTTTAATTAAGTCTCTTTTTATATTTATTTTATATTTATTTAGTTATATTTGAGCAGATAAAACTATAGTAAAAATCAGGATAGATATGAGAAAAGATTCACCATATTATAATCAAAGTATAAAAGTCTTACAATCTTCAACACTATTTTATGGTATTGAAGAAGGAATGATAGAGAATATTCTTGAAAATTTCACGCCTATTACTTTTCCAAAAAAAACTATTATTGATTATTCTGCTACACAAGAATTTATTTTTATTATACTTAAAGGAAGAGTAAAACTCTCAAAAATCAACCCAGAAAATGGCCGTGAATTTATTGTTTCTATTCTTAATAAAGGTGATGTTTTTGATATCATTTCATTTCTTGAGGAAAAAGAGCATGAAATTAATATTGAGTCAATTGATGAGATAGAATTACTTAAAACTTCTGTAGTAACAGCTCGTAATTGGTTAAATAATAATCCAAACTTTAATAGGAATTTTTTACCTTACCTAGGAAAAACAATGCATTCTCTTGAAGATTCTGCTTCAGATTTAGCACTATATGACACAATAACTAGACTAGCAAAACTGATTTTAAAGAACACTGATATAAACGATAAAAAGAATGACAATTTTTCTGTTAAACTTATAAATGATCTTTCACACGAAGCTTTATCACAAATGATAGGAAGTGTAAGAAAAGTTGTAAATCTTAATATACAAGTACTAAAAAAAGAGGGAATTATCACTTCTGTTAGAGGTAGCCTTTCTGTTAAAAATTTACAAAAACTACTTGATATATGTGATTCTGCCACTTAAGTAACAGATTTTATTTTTTCATTTATATACACTTCCATCTAAAATTTTAATCTAATGATGTGTATAATAATTTATTTGTAATAAAAATTGCTTTTAAATAGATTTATTGAAGTGAGTTTAGTTTCCAACAAATTAGTAAATAAAGGATGTAAATATTGAAGAAAATTATAAATGTATTGTTTCTAACTATTTTATCTATGCCATTAATAGCGAATGACAGTAGTAAGAATATTATGAGTTTAAATGATTTATTAGGTTTGATAAAACAAAGTAAAGAGATAAAAATATCAGAATTCGAAAAACAAATGAGTATTTTTGATTATAAAAAAACAAAAGCTCTTGATTATGGTTCTCTGAATTTACAAATCAATGGATTAAGAACAGATCACTCAGGTGCTGTTTTTGCAATGAAACTTAATGAAAGAGAAGTAAAGCCTCAAGATATGGCTTTGGAAAACTTAAATTATCCAGATGATAGATCTTCTTTTGAGTCAAAGCTGACTTTTTCCTTGCCTCTTTATACGGGAGGGAAAATAAGTGCATATAAGGAAATAACAAAAAATCTTATAAATATTGCAGGACTAGATAAAAACAATCTACTTATCCAAAAAATATTTGAAGTAAAAAAAGGGTTTTATTCTATTGTACTTATCGAAGAACTAACTGCCCAAATAAATATAATTAAAAAAAATACTCTTTTTTTAAGAGAGAGTATAAATCAACTGGAAATAGAGGGTTTTTCAACTAAAACAGATCTATTAATGATTGATTCAAGATTATCAGAAGTGGATTCAATTCTTTCTCAGCTTAAAACAAACAAAGAATTGGCTTTGCATTTTTTAAGCTTCCTAACATCACATCCTATTAGTGATATTATTTATATCGAAGATAATATTTATTTTAAAGATATATCTGACAATAAAATTTTAATGAAGAATATAAATCTTAAAAAAGCACAAATAGCTATAGATATTAAAAAAAGCCAAATAAATATTTCTTCATCAGATTATCTTCCAAATCTTGGGCTTATTGCAGAGTATGGTTCTAATGATAAAAAACTTTTAGGTAATTTTTCAGATCATGATTATTATATGCTAGGTTTTGGTGCAAAATGGAATCTTTTTAGTGGAGGTTCTAGTAAAAATGATCTTTTAAAAGCAAAAGTTGATTTACTAAAACAGAAAATGACATTAGCTTTATCTAAAGAGGGTATTCTTTTACAAGCTGACGATATACGAACGAAAATAAAAAATCTTAACTTTAAGCTTGAAGCTTTAAATAAAGAAAAAAAGTATAAAAAACAAATATTTAAAAACTTTGAAGAAAGCCATAAAGAACGTCGTGCTTCAATGAATGATGTATTAATTCACCAATCAAAATATATAGAAACTTTAATGAAAATAGAGAGAATGAAAAATCTTAAATATGAAGAGATTTTCAAATTTCAAACACTACTAGATGGAGAAAAAATATGATAAAGAAACTTTTAGCAATAATATTATTGCTACCTTTTGGACTTAATGCTACTGAGATATCTGGATATATCATCTCAGATAATCAAAAAACAATTAGTTCAAGAAATATGGGATACATTAAAAAAGTATATGTGAAAGAAGGGGATGTAGTTAAAAAAGGTACACCACTTTTTGATATCGATTCAAAAGATATGGATGTAATGTTAAATCAAGCTAAACTTACAAAAAGTCAAGCATTTTTATCTTTAGGGATGTATCAAAACACTTATAAAGATGTTCTAGTAAATCAGGCAAGATTAAAAAGGTTATATAATAAAGATATTGTTTCAAAATATGAAATTGAGCAAATTACTTTAGCTAAAACAAATCTAGAATCTATGATAAACATTGCAAAAGAGCAAATAAAACAAGCTAATGAACAAATAAAAAGTGTAAAAAACCAATATTCTTACCTTAATGTAAAATCACCATCAAATGCAGTTGTAATAAAAAAGAATATACAAAAAGGTGAAATGGCAGTACCTGGAACTCCAATGATTCTACTCTCAGATATATACAATCAAAAAGCTGAGATTTTGGTAGGTGAGAAATTATTAAAATATCTAAAAATAGGTCAAGAAGTTAATGTATCAATACCATCTGTAGAGTACAAAACTAAAGGTGTAATTAGTGCTATTATACTTGATGGTGATAAATTAAGTCATAGTTTTAGAGTAAAAGTTGATTTTGAAATAGAAGGAAGAAAAATATATCCAGGTATGTATGCAATTGTTGCTATAGAGGATAATTAATGTCAAAAGTATTTCATCCTACAAATATAGCGAGTAAATTGGCAAAAGAGTTTATCCATAACCCTATAACTCCTTTTTTTATTCTACTTATTTTTATTTTAGGTGTTGTAGCACTGTCCATCACACCTAGAGAAGAAAATCCTCAAATAGTAGTAAGTGGGGGTAGTATTATTGTGGCTATGCCAGGAATTGATGCAAAAACTATAAAAAAAGTTCTAGTAGAGCCTATAGAACAAAAGATAAGAGAAATAAAAGGTGTAGAAAATATTATAGGTATTGCAAAAGATAATGTTGGTATTGTAAATGTTTCTTACTATCTAGGGACAGATAAACAGAGTGCTGACCTTAAACTATATGATAAAGTTATGCAAAATATTGATTTATTACCACAAGGGGCAATGATGCCACTTGTGAAACCCCTTGATATTGATGGTGATTTACCTATAGTTACTATTGCACTCTATCCTTTAGACGAAAATCTAAGCAAAAGTTCTACATATAATAAAGCAAGAGAATTGCAAAGACTAATTGGAGGGATAGAGAATGTTTCAAAAGTAACTATTAAAGGTGGTTCAAAAGAACAATATAATATTTTACTAGATCTTAGTAAATTATCAGGTTTTCATATCTCTTTAGCTCAAGTATCTTCTACTCTTAAATCTCTAACAACAAATGTACCTCAAACATATAACAGTACAATAGATGGAAAACAGATGATGGTTCTAGGTGTAAAAAATAGTATTCAAACAAAAAAAGATATTGAAGATATTATTATCGCCAACTACAATAATTCCCCTATTTATCTTAAAGATATAGCTAAAGTAGAAAGAGGTTTTGATATACAAAATAAAAAATCGGCAGAGATTAAGTTTAGAGATAGTAATGGAAAATTTATATCATCTATTTCTCAAACAACTTTAGAAATATCTAAACTTGGTGGTACAAATGCTGTTTTTGTATCTAATGATATAAAAGAACTTCTATCTTTGTATGCAGATTCTTTATCTAAAGAAGGTATTGGATACAAAATCACAAGAGATGATGGAGATAGAGCAAATGATTCAGTTAATGAATTAATATTTCATATCTTATTAGCAACTCTCTTCATCACAGCATTAATGTGGATTGTACTTGGTTGGAGAGAATCCCTAATAGTTACAATTACAGTACCTTTAGTAGTAGCATTATCTTTAGTAATTATATATATGTACGGGATGACACTAAATAGAGTAACTATGTTTGGATTCTTATTAACCATGGGATTATTAGTAGATGCTGGAATTATTGTTATAGAAAATATTCATAGGCACATGCATATACATGAAAAAGAAATGGAGCATGTATGTGTGTCTGCAGTTGATGAAATAGGAGTGCCTACAAATATTGCAACTATTGCTATTATATTTACAACACTTCCTTCTTTAATTGTTGGAAAAATGATGGGACAGTTTATTGCACCTATTCCGATTATGATGACTATTGTTTTATTGATGTCTCTGTTAGTTGGATATACAGTTGTTCCATATCTTGCAAATAAATATATGAAAAAATAGGATAAATATATGAAAAAATTTACAAAATCTATTTTAAAAGATAAAAGAAAACAATTTATTATTATAATATCAACTGTAATTTTAGTGGCTTTATCTTTTATGTCAGTTAATCCTTTTGATATTGTTAAAATGAAAGTTCTACCTCCAAAAGATGGACAAACTCTTGGTGTCTATATCGATTTACCTGCTGGATCAACACTTTTACAGACTAAACAAGTTGTTAAAGAAATTTATAAAATTCTAGAAAAAGAAGCAGAAATAAAAGATATAGAGACTTTTTATGGAATGGGAGCTCCCACTGATTTAATAGGATTGATAAAAAGTAGCCCTTTAAGAAGTGGAGAACAAAGTGCACAAATAGTTGTCAATTTAACTAAGTCACATGATAGGGATGAAAAATCATTTCTAATAGCAAAAAGACTAAGAGAAGAAGTCACTAAACTGCATCTAGCTGATACTGATATACTTGTTGTTGAAGAACCAGCAGGACCTCCTGTTATAGGAGCTATTGTTACTGAGATTTATGGAGAGAATCAGAAGAAAAGAGAAGAAATAGCAATAAATATAGCCAATATTTTTTATAAGATAAATGGTTTAGTTGATATTGATATTCAAAAAGAAGAAGCATTTAAAAAATTTATGCTATCTATTGACAAAGATAAAGCTCTTAAATCTGGATTATCAATAGAGCAAATTAACAAAATAGTTTATGCTTCTTTTGAGGGTATAAATGTAGGTGTAAAAAATGAAATTAATAGAAATGATCAGGTTGCACTTCATCTTGTTTTAGATAATGATTCTAAAAAACTTAGTAGTTTAAATCAAAAAGAGATAGAGTTTAAATTATCCGAACTTAAATTGATGACTAATAATGGTCGTATGATTAGTCTAAATGAAGTAGTTAGTGTTTTTGAAGAGATGAGTAGTCCTACAATCTACTCTAAAAATCTTCAAGATTATACTATAGTTAGTGCTGAAACAGATTTAGTATCACCTATTTATCCTGGATTAAAAGCTATTAAGATAATAAAGCAAACAATGAATGATGATTATGAAATAACACATGGTTCTATATTTAAGAGAGAAAAAGGTAAATATTTTGACCTATATTTAAAAGATAAAAAAGATGGAAAGATTTACCAAATTGTTTGGGAGGGTGAGTTACAAGTATCATTAGATATGGCAATTGACTTAGGAATAACTTTACTTATTTCCATTGGGCTAATTATGACTTTACTTATTTTTTATTATCAAAGTTTTATATTACCATTAATTGTGTTAATGGGAAGTTTACTTTCACTTATTGGAGTAATGGCGGGACATATTATTATGAATATATTTAGTGAATATACTATCTATTTTACAGGAACTTCATTAATTGGGGTTATTGCTCTTATTGGTATTAGTGCAAGAAATACTGTTTTACTTATAGATAATATGAAATCTTTAATGAAAAATGGAATGGAAAAGGATCCAGCTATTATAGAAGCCACGGGTATTAGAGCAAAGCCTATACTCTTAACTGCTATTGGTGTAATGTTAGGAAGTTCATTACTTATTCCTGATTCTGTATTTGGAGGACTGGGTATCTCACTTACTTTTGGTACTATAACTGCGACTATTGCATCACTTGTTATTGCTCCTATATTACTTAAGCATACAAAACTTAATAGACAGGAAATCTTAGAATAAATTATTTTGTGCCTCTTAGGTAACAGAATAAATATATTAAATTATATATACTTTTAAGTGTAGAAATAAATTATATTACAAGGAGTTCAAGATGTTAGATACAATGAAAAAAAAGATATCGGAAGATATCAAAAAAGTTTACAGTTCTGGAAAAGTAAGTGCAGATGATATTAAAATTATTGTTGAAAATACAGTTTCTAAAGTACTAGAAGATTCAAAAAGTGGAGTTGTAGATATTAGTGAAATTGCAAAAGAGGCCGTTTCAACTGCAATTAAGTCATTAGAATTAGTGGCTAGTGCAACAAAACAGAATATTGAAGCTGCAGTTAATGGAACAATTGAGGGTATAAGTAAAAATAGTAAAAAACGTGTCGATGAAATTGATATGGAATTACTTAAAACAAAATATAGACTTCAAGAACAAAAAGATAGTCTTGCTCTTCATGTAAAAGATTCTTTAAATGGGGCAAAAGAGGCAGCTTCCGATTTTTCCAATGTTATCAAACTGGATATTGAAGATTCAGTTACTAATACAAAATTAAAAAGTATTGAAATTGTAGGTCTACTGAAACAAACACTTAGCCAAAGTATTAAAACTGTTATTCAAGAGGGAGAAGATGTTGAAGAAAAAGTTGCACATCTTATAAAAGAAGCTGTAGAAAATACATTAAATAGTGGACGTTTAAGTGCTAAAAAAATTAAAGAAGTTTCTCAGGAAGTTATTTTAACAGCAATTGAAACAGCTCAAGAGGCAGAAAAAGATATTGAAAAAACAACAAAAGGTGCTATATCTGGTACAAAACAAGGGATTATATCAGCTATCAACACTGTAGAAATAAATTTATCAAAAGCTAAAGATGGGGCAGAAGATTTTGTAGAAGAGGAAGTTAAACAAACTATAGAATACCTTGAAACACTTGAAAATACTTTTATTGATGCACTAAGCACTACTACAAATAAAGTTGAAGATATCGCAAAATCAGTAATTGAAGATAGTATACAAGAGATAAGAAAAGATGCTTCAGAATTAAAAGATATTGCTTTAGATACAGCTGACACTGCTATTGAGTATCTAAAAGAAAAAGGGATTAAAGTTGCATATAGTGCAAAAGAAGAAGCTTATGATATTGCCCAAACAACTAAAGATGAGATAATAGTTCTATCTGATAAAATGCTTAAAATTGCAAAAGGTGCGTTTAGTGGTATGATAGATGGTGTAAAAAAAGAAATAGACAAAAAATAGGAGAATAGAGATGAAAAAAACAATTAAAACAACATTATTAGTTGGAAGTTTAATTAGTATATTGAGTACTTCAGTATTATTTGCAGAAGAAAGTCCAGAACAACAAATTGATAAAAAAGCAATTGCAATAGTTCATGATGCAAAAATAAAGGCTGATAAGTTAATTTCTGATGCAAAAGTAAAAGCAAAAATTCTTATAGAGAAAGCAGAAACAGATGCATTAGAATTAAAAAAAGAGTCACTAGAAAGCCTAAAAGAAACTACGGTAGAAACAAAAGAACTAGCAAAAGAAGCAATACAAAAAGCTAAGACGAAAAGTCATGAATTAGTTGAAAAAACTAAATCTATGCCACAAGTAATTAAACAAGGGATAGAAGACAAATATATATACACAAAAGAAGTTGCTAATAACTCATATAAAAAAAGTAAAGATGTAGTTAATGATACAATAATACTAGCTACGATAAAGTATGCATTTATTATAAGTCCTGAGATACATTCTATGAAGATAGATGTTGATGTTAGAAATGGTGTTGTTGAACTTTTTGGTAAAGTAAGAAATAATCTTGAGGCACAAGAAGCTATACAGATTGCAATTTCAGCAAAAGGTGTTTTATCAGTTAAGTCATTTTTTGTTATTGAACATTAATAGAAAAAAGAGAGTGTTATAAACTCTATATTAAGAAATAAAATAAAAACAGAAGCAATAGAATGTAATAAGCGTAGATTTAGAGGTCAATCAAGTAACTCTAAATCTCAGACATTGTAAATGAGTCTGTGTAAATCCACCAGTTTCTCTTTAACTACTTAGTATATTTTTCCATAATTTCACTGAAGAATATGCTAAGTTGAGGAGGAGCTACCCCTTGAGGGTATAAATCTCACTCCAATTTCTAACTCTTGAACTTTTCCATTTATTTTGAACCTCCTGAATTGATAAATACATTACTTTAAATGCTGAGTCGATTGTGGGAAATGAACCTTTGGCTTTTGTTTTTCTTTTGATAGTAGAGTTTAAAGACTCAATTGGATTTGTTGTATAAATGAGTTTTTTAATTGCTTCTGGATACTTAAAAAATGTAGAAAGTTCATTCCAGTGTTTTTCCCAAGATAATTTTATATGAGGATATTTTTTACCCCAAATATCATCAAATTCTTCTAGGTTTTGAAGAGCTTGTTCTTCTGTATTAGCAGTATAAACTGATTTTAAATCTTTTGCTATTGCCTTTCTATCTTTCCAAGATACAAATTTTAGTGAACTTCTTATTTGATGAACGATACACCTTTGAATTTCTGCTTGTGGATATACAACTTGAATTGCTTCATTAAATCCATTTAAACCATCTATTGCAAAAATAAGCACATCTTCAACACCTCTATTTTTTATCTCATTGAGCAAAGAGAGCCAATATTTAGAAGTTTCATTCTCACCTATCCAAATACCTATTATCTCTTTTATCCCTTCACTGGTAACTCCTAACATAATATAAGCAGCTACATTTCTAACAACCCTATCTATTCTTATTTTTAAAACTGTGGCATCCATAAAAACTATTGGATACATTTGATCTAATGGTCTGGCTTGCCAATCTTTGGCAAGCTCTAAAACTTTATTTGTCATATTTGAAATAGTTTCAGTTGAGAGTTCATATCCATACAAATCATCTAAATGAGTTTGTATATCTCTTACACTTATTCCTTTTGCATAAAGTGAAATAATAAGTTCTTCACTACCTTCTAAAATGGTTTCCCTTTTTTTAACTAATTGTGGTTCAAAGGATGAGTCTCTATCTCTTGGTATTTCCAAATCAACTTGCCCATACTTTGAGTTCAATTTCTTTTTATTGTAACCATTACGTGAGTTTATATTATCTGAGATTTGATGTTTATCATAACCTAGATGAGAGGTAAGTTCTTCTTGTGCAGTCTCTTGCAATACTTCTTTGAGTATTGCTTTAAATTCATTCTCTACATCAGCTAATGATGTAAAAGTTCCTTCTTTGATTTGTTTTTTTAATTCTTCTAAATTTAAGATACTCATTATGTAAATCCTTCATAATAATTTACTAGACAATCTTATCTAATAAATTTATATTTTTGGATTTACACAGTTATATTTACGATGTCAAATCTCATGCAGCTTTTATTTTGTGTTAAGTGTTTACTTAGATATTAATTTAATAAAATTATAGGTGTTACTTTTAAAACAATTCTTTTATTCGTTTTTTCTTGTAATTTATCTTTAATTGATTGATAATCAATAAGAGATAAGGGTTGAGAAGAAACGACTTCTATATTTACTAAAATATTGTCTTTTTTATTTTCTATTGTTTTAATTTTTAAATCTACATTTTCGTGATGAATACTTATTGATTTAACACTATTTAATTCATCAAAGTATTTATATCTATCTACTACTTTCATAAATGATAAAAATAAGGGAATTGAAACTAAAGTCATTATTATTGAAGTATAAAATACCCCTTTTTTTGCTTTTGTAATAGGAGCAAAACCTAAAACAATAAAAGTTAATGAAGCACTTAATGTAATGCCAACTAAATTTGTAATAAATAATAAGAAAGAACCATAAATCACATCAAAATTTCCAAGACCAATGCCAATACCAGTTACACTTAAAGGTGGAACTAAAGCAACTGCAATTGCAACACCTGCAAGAGATTTTGCAACTTCTTCCTTTGATGTTGCATATGCTCCTGCAATACCAGAAAAAATTGCAACTAACAAGTCTAAAAGATTAGGATGTAATCGTCCTTGCATTTCGGAAGTTATTTGTTCCAAAGGAATAAACAACGTATAAATAGAAGAGAATAATAACGCCATAAATATACCTATTGTTAAGGTATTAATACTCTTAAACAATAAAAATTTATCAGTTCTAATTACTCCCATTGATAGTGAAATAATTGGAGCCATTAAAGGAGCCAATATCATAGCACCTATAATTACAGGTGCAGAATTCGCAAAAAGACCAGTAGTTGCAAGTAATGTACTTAAAACCATCAAAATTAAGTATGAATATGAAAACTTTGCATTGTCTTTCAAAACTGTCAATAAATCTTTAAAATCATCATCACTTGCTTTTTTAAATAAAGGAAGTTTATTTTTAATTAGAATATTATTCAATTCGCCTTTTGGTAGTGAGTTTACTTTTATAATATCTTTTTCTTCTGTGTTATTAGTATCTATCCTAACAATATCTAATAAAACTCTTCCTAAATGTATATTAATACAATCTTTTAATACTTCAACTTCAATAGTTTGGGATTGAAATAATTCAGCATTATCTATCTGATAATCTAAAATATTATCAGATGATATTGAAAGTTTTACTGTCTTTATAAACCCTAAACTTTTAGGCAAAGAAACTAAGTAAATTTTTTGATAAAAGAATATTGCTAAAAGATACCAAATATAAGAAAGTAATGAAGTGGGAGCTAAAATATAAGCATTAAGTTTTCCATCATGAATAGATAACTCATCTCTGATTGCTGATTCTTTATTTATTTTAGTTGAATGTTCTAATATAGTTATTCCAGAGGCTACTGTTTGAATTGAATGCTCTTTTGATGTAGTTAAAGTATAATTTCTAAAAGATAAGTCTCTTAGATTTTTATAGAAAATCTTAAATTTTTGCCATTTACTATTTTTATTATAATTAAGTCTATTCATACCATGCATATCACCAATAGAAACACGGTTTATAGCGATATTATTATTACATATTAATAAATCAATTTTTGTTAATAAGTCAATATTTAAAGCATCATCAATTGCATCAAAAATATCTTTAGAAATACCATAATTACTTATTATATTAGGACAATCATCATTAGGTAAAATTCCTATATTTATACTACTATTAATATAGTTTTTAAAGAGCTGTTTTATATTTTTGTCATCTAGATATAAAAGGTAAAGGGTGTCATCATTCTTTTTATCTAATTCTACTTCTGATAAAGAAATTTTAGTTTCAAGATTATACTTCTCTTTTATATAATCTGTTATTTTATTAAGAACTTTTTTATCATTCTCATATGTAATTAAATGTACTGATTTATACACTTTTATAATCCTTTTGATTTAAAGTTCTTCTAGAACTATTCTATGATTAATATTATAGTATAAATAATACTTTTTATTATAAAGAGTTTTGATTTTTAAAATAAGTTAAGAAGGGGTAAATAAGCTGGGAAAACCCAGCTTATTAAAATAGTTCTTAAGAGTGAACTAAGTTTGTTAATTGATCAGAAGTAACTTCGTGGAAGTTTAAGTATTTATAAACACCCTCTTTATTTTGTTCTGTAATTTTCTTAGGTACGATTTCCATATATTCTTCTTTAGATGGAAGACGTCCAAGAAGTGCAGCAACAGCAGCAACTTCTGCAGATCCTAAGTAAACTTGAGAACCTTTTCCAAGTCTATTATCAAAGTTTCTTGTAGATGTAGAGAATACTGCTGCACCTTCAGAAACTGACGCTTGGTTACCCATACATAAAGAACAACCAGGAATTTCTAATCTTGCACCCGCAGCTGCAAAGATTGAATAATACCCTTCTTCAGTTAATTGTTCTTTATCCATTTTTGTTGGTGGTGCAACCCATAATTTAGTTGGAACTTCACCTTCACCTTTAAGTACTTCACCTAAAGCTCTGAATAATCCGATATTAGTCATACAAGAACCTACGAATACTTCGTCAATGTTCTTAATTCTTTTATCGTCAGCTAAAATGTTAGTTAATGTATCAACATCATCCGGATCATTAGGACAAGCTAAGATTGGTTCAGTGATTGTATTTAAATCAATTTCAATAGTTGCAGCATATTGAGCATCTGCATCTGGAGTAATTAATTCAGGATTTGCAATCCATTCTCTCATTTTATCAGCTCTTCTTTGAAGAGTTCTAGCATCTTCGTAACCTTCTTCGATCATCTTTTCAATTAGTGCAATATTTGAAGATAAGTACTCAATGATTGGTTCTTTAGATAATTGAACAGAACATGCTGCTGCTGATCTTTCTGCTGCAGAATCAGATAATTCAAATGCTTGCTCAACTTTAAGATCTGGTAAACCAGCAATCTCAACGATTGTTCCAGCGAATACATTCTTTTTACCTTTTTTATCAACAGTTAATAAACCATCTTGAATTGCTTGGTAAGGAATAGCATTAACTAAATCTCTTAAAGTAATTCCTGGTTGCATTTCACCTTTGAATTTAACAAGAACAGACTCAGGCATAGTTAAAGGCATAGCACCAGTAACACCAGCAAATGCAATTAGTCCAGAACCAGCTGGGAATGAAATACCAATTGGGAATCTAGTGTGAGAATCTCCACCAGTACCAACAGTATCAGGTAAACATAATCTATTTAACCAAGAGTGAATAACACCATCACCTGGTCTTAATGTAACTCCACCTCTTGAAGAAATGAACTCAGGTAAAGTATGTCTTAATTTAATATCTGCTGGTTTTGGATAAGCAGCAGTATGACAGAATGATTGCATAACCATATCAGCACCAAAAGAAAGTGCAGCAAGTTCTTTAATTTCATCTCTAGTCATTGGTCCAGTTGTATCTTGAGATCCAACAGTAGTAGCGATTGGTTCAACGTACATACCAGGTTTAACACCTTCGATACCACACGCACGACCTACCATTTTTTGTGCTTGAGTAAATCCTTTACCATTATCAGCAGGTTGAGAAGGAGCAATAAATGCAGTAGTTGCATCTAATCCTAAAGTTTCTCTAGCTCTAACAGTAAGACCTTTACCAATGATTAATGGAATTCTACCACCAGCTCTCATTTCATCTGTTAATGTATTTGGAGCTAATTCGAATTCAGAAACAACTGAACCGTCTTTCTCAATTACACCAGCATAAGGTTTAACAGTGATAACATCACCAGTTTCTAAAGCATCAACTGAAGCTTCGATTGGTAAACAACCTGAATCTTCTGCAGTATTAAAGAAAATTGGAGCAATAATAGAACCAATAACAACACCACCAGTTCTTTTATTAGGAACACCAGGAATATCTCTACCCATGTGCCATTGAACTGAGTTAATTCCAGATTTTCTAGATGAACCAGTACCAACAACATCACCAACGTATGCTAAAGGGTTACCTTTTGCTTTAAGTTCGATCATTTTGTTTAATGGATCTTCCATTCTAGATTGTAACATTGCAGTTGCATGTAAAGGAATATCTGATCTAGTAAATGCAACAGTTGCAGGAGATAAATCATCTGTATTTGTTTCACCAGGAATTTTATATACAGTTAAAGTCATTTCTTCTTCTAATGCAGGTTTGTTAGTAAACCATTCTGCATTTGCCCAAGATTCGATAACAGATTTAGCATGTGTATTTCCAGCATCCATTAAATCTTTAACATCATTGAATGAATCATATACTAAGATAGTATTTTTTAATTGTGTAGCAGCAACTTCAGCTACTTCATCAATTTTAAGTGCTTCAATTAATGGAGTAACATTAAATCCACCCATCATTGTTCCTAAAGTTACAATAGCTTCAGTTTTTGAAATCACTGAACATGCAACATTACCTTGAACTACATCATTTAAGAATGCAGCTTTAACATAAGCAGCATCATCAACACCTGGGTTGATTTTGTTGTTGAATAAATCTAATACGTACTCAGATTCAGCAACTGTATCAGCTTTTAATAATTCTACTAAATCAGCAACTTGCTCCGGAGTTAACGCTAATGGAGGTAAACCACCTTCGTTATTTCTTTCTTCTGCATGTGCTTTATAATCTACTAATAAACTCATATATTGTCTCCTATTTGATTTAATTTTATTGTTAAGATTATAGCATAAAGCATAAAATTAGTATGTACAATTATTGTAAACAGATGTACAAGTTTTTAATTTTGTAAACAAAAGTTACAATATAAGGATACATTAAGCATAACAATATTTATAAACACGAAGTTTAGGTGCGTTGAGGCAGTTACAAGTCTTTAAAGGAATAGCTACTTTTATACACACTTTTAGTTTTAATGTTAGTTTTAGTGTACATATTCTGTAAGTGTACAACTTCTGTGCCCTTCATGAGGTGATTATTTTAAGCTTTTATTATTATAATTTTATATCACTAATATTAAGGATCACTTTGATTAAACAATTAGAAAAGAAATTACATAATGAAATTCCACTAACTAAATTAATGAAATTAAAAATAGATAAATATACTAGTAAAAAACTAATAACAAGTGCACCATTAGATATTAATATAAATGATAAAGGTACAGCATTTGGTGGAAGTTTAAGTACTATGACTATTATTTCATCATGGTGTTTATGTTGGCTAATTTCAAAAGAACTTAATATTGACAGTAAAAACATTGTAGTTATAAAAAATGAAAATTCGTATTTAAGACCAGTTACTAAAGATATCGTCTGTCATACTCTCAAACCTTCAAAAGAAGAAATATTTATACTAAAAGAAAAAATAGATAAAAAAAGTAGTGCCTCTATAAAGATAAAATCTAAAATAATTGAAGACGGCAATACATGTGTAGAGTTTGAAGGAACTTATGTAATTAAACTTTAATTTTTTAATAAGTAGAAAATTATTCTACTTAATTAATCTTTTTTGGTCTTATATATAAATAGCCTGCTTCTTGAAACTCAATAATCCTAGTAACTCCTACTATAACTCTTTAAACACCTTCTAATAATAATTATAAGTAATGATTATATATTCGTTTTTATTATAATTAATTGTTTTTATTTATATTGTTTTAATAATTATTACTTATAATATAATATAAATAAATCATAAGGATTTCTAATGAAAATAAAAACTTTACTAATAGCAGGAATGATTACAAGTTCTACACTCTTTGCTAATAGTTTTATTGATTATAAAACTATGTCATCAAAACTTGTAGCAGAAAACAAAAAAGCTGGTAACTATGCAACAATTGAAGAAGTTAAAACAGCACTTACTTCAAAAGACTGGATAGTAGCAGATGTAAGAACACAATTAGAGTGGGCAGCAGGAAGAATAAAAGGAAGTGTAAGAATTGGAAGACAAGCTCCTGAAAAGGCCTTAGCTAACTATGCATTAGATGATAATGATAAGTTTGTAAAACAAAATTTAATTGTGATTTGTAACAGCGCAAAGCGTGCATCAGTTGAAGCACAAACATTTAGACTAATGGGATTTAAAAATGTAAAAGTATTTGATTTTTATTCATGGGTAGATTCTTGTAATCCTATAGTTACAAACTATTCTTCAAAAAAGAATAAAGCTGGTACAAAAAATAAATTTGGTCAGGTAAAAGCTGCTCATTGTTATAAATAATATAAAAATAAAAAGGTGAAATTCCTTTTTATTTTTATCACCATAAATTCCACCTTTTACTGCACCACCCAATAAAAATTGAGCATTTGCAGTTCCATGATCGCTTCCATTACTTCCATTTTCTTTTACACGCCTACAAAATTCACTATATGTCATAATTAGAATTTCAAAAGTTTTAATTAAGTCTCTTTTCTTAATTTTTTTCTTTCATTTTTTGACTCATCTAGTGTTAAAGAAAACAGTGAAATTGTAAAAAATAAAAGTACTAATAAATCATTCATAAATAACCTTTTAAATTATAATCAAAAATTGTGATAAAAAGTAGAATTTATTTTGATATACTTTCAGAAAAATAGGAAAAAGATATGAGTAAAGTAACAGAACTTGAAAAACTATTAAAAGATGAAGTATTAATTGAAATAGATGAAAACATTGATGAATTAATGGATATTGTAGATGGTAAAAAAAGTACAAAAGAAGATAAAGACGAATTAAAATATATGGAAGATATCAAGTTATATTTTGATGAAGTACTTTTAGATATAGAAAGCAATAACCTAAAAGATGAAGATGCAATTGAAATTTTAGAAGTTCTTGAAGAAATGAGAATAGATAAATAATATGTTTGAATTAGAAATATTTGAAACAGTAAATATTTTAGGATTAATACTTGGTACTGTTTTTGGAATGGTAGCTCAAAAACAACAGTTCTGTTTTTCTGGTTCTGTTAAAGATTATATCCTTACAAAGTCAACAAAAAGGGGAGCTTCTGTAATCATGGCAATGATAGTTGCAATTATTGCTACTGCTATTATGTCTTCTATTTTTGAACTAGACTTAAGTGAAACAAAATACTACAAAGAAAATATCAACTACTTTGTGATTATTGCAGGTGGAGCATTATTTGGTATTGGTATGATGCTAGCAGATGGTTGTGGAAATAGACAATTAGTAAAATTTGCACAAGGTGATAACAACTCTTTAATTACTATTATTTTTATAGGAATTTTTGCATACGCTACAACAAAAGGTTTATTATATGGGGTACTATCACCTATTATAAATAATGAAACTTTAATTAATCTATCGTCTTATATACCAAATATTACGATGAATATATATATAGTTTTAGCGGTATTAATAGCTATTTTATTATTTATAATTAAAAAAGTTAAAAGAATATTTACACTTTGGGATGGAGTTGTAGTTGGTATTTTAATTTCACTTGCTTGGGGAATTTCTGGTGTTGTAGGTGCTGAGAGTATGGAGCGAGAAATTGCTCTAGATGGAATCACATTTGTTTATCCAACAGCTAAAACTGTTGAGTTATTTATGTATTATGAAGTAAATGAATTTTCATTTCCAATTTCATTAGTATGTGGTGTTTTACTTGGTACTTTTGCAATGTCATTTATTAATAAAAAATATAGTTTTGGATGTACAGCAGCTCAAAATATTAATAGAACTAAATACAATATGATAGGTGGAGCACTTATGGGTGTTGGTGGTGTTTTATCAATTGGTTGTACAGTTGGGCAAGGTCTTACAGGTCTTTCAACACTAGCATTTGCTTCTGCACTTGCTATTATCTCAATAATGGTTTCAGGTACAATAACTGCCCTTATTTTAAATAAGAAAAACAAACTACCAATGTGTTTCATTTTCGAATGGGAAGATAATACTCCTGACTATCAAATATAAATAAAGGTTTTAAAACCTTTATTTTTAAACTAATTTTATTTCTTTTTATTGTTTTAATAAATATAGGAATATACTTGAATAAAAGGAGTCATTATGGCAACTTATGCAATTTTTATTATTGTAATTGTAATTGCAATTTGGTTTTATTCCCTATTTTCTATTATTTCAAATAAGTTTAAAAATGAGAAAGAGAAAAAATTTTGGCTTATTGGAGTAGGATTTATGCCTATATTATCAATACTTTATATTTTTGTAAAAAAAGATTTGCTTAAATGAAATAATTGTAACTTGCTTTTTTCCCAGTTTTTCCATAAAATAAACACAATGAAAAATAGGGAAATAAAATGAAAAATATTATAGATTTCAGAAGTGATACCGTTACAAAACCTTCTAAAAAAATGAAAAAGTTTATGTTTAAAGCTCCCCTTGGTGATGATGTATATAAAGAAGATCCAAGTGTAAATAAACTTGAAAAAATTATGAAAAAAATGGCTAAAAAAGAAGCTGCTTTATTTGTAAGCTCTGGTACTTTATCTAATCTCTTAGCCTTATTATCGCATTGTAAAAGAGGTGATGAATATATTTGTGGACAAGATGCTCATATATACAAATATGAAGCTGGTGGTGGAGCTGTTGTAGGAAGTATACAACCCCAACCAATAGAGTTCGAAGAAAATGCAACTTTAGATATCAATAAAATAAAAGAAAAAATAAAACCCGATGATGCACATTTTGCAAAAACAAAACTTTTATGTTTGGAAAACACTCACCATGGACAAAGTCTTAGTTTAAACTATATAAAAGAAGTATCAGCTTTTGCTAAAGAAAACAAACTTTTATTACATTTAGATGGGGCAAGAATTTTTAATGCTTTCATAGAAGAAGATATCCAATTAGACGAAATATGTGAACATTTTGATTCTATTTCTATTTGTTTATCAAAAGGTTTAGGAGCTCCTGCTGGTTCTATACTTTTAGGTTCTAAAAAGTTTATTAAAAAAGCTATCAATTATAGAAAAATGCTAGGTGGAGGTATGAGACAAGCTGGTATTTTAGCCGCTGCGGGAATATATGCTTTAAAACATAATATACAAGATTTAGAAAAAGACCATTTAAAAGCTTCTTTATTATCAAAAGAATTAAATAAACTAAAAGATATAGAGGTTTTATCTCATCATACAAATATGATTTTTATAAAAGCAAAAAATGAAGATTTATTAAAACAGTATTTAAAAGAAAATGGCATTTTAGTAAGTAGCTCTTATAATAAATTACGATTAGTATGTCATAGAGATATTAGCCAAGAAGATATAGATAAAACAATAGAAGTATTTAAAGCCTTTTAAAATTAACCTTATTTACTTATTTTTATCTTGCTACAAGTGACCTACTCTTTAATATTTCTTATTATAGGTTATAGGACATAGAAAAATGATATATTAAAATATAAAGGGGTGAGTTAAATTAAATATATAAATAATTTAATACTAGTACTCTTTAGATTTTTTTAAATGAGTTAAGTTTTTTGAACTTGTTATTTTAACTTAGATACTTTTAAATTCTAAGTATGAATTTATGTTACCACTCCAATTAAATTAAATCTTAGTTTTATATTGTAATATCCCGTAATATATAAAACTTGTTAATAAGTAAAGATTCAATCTTTACTTATTAAATATGCTCCTGCTAACCCCATAATAGAACCAGCTGTTCTATTTAATATAATTACAGATTTCTTTGTTGTTAATACTTTTCTTGCTCTATATGCACTATATGAAATAAATAAAAGACCATTCATCAATGCGAATAAAGTTATTATACTAATTACAATCAAATCACTAACACCCAATACACTTAAATCCACAAATGTAGGTAAAAATGCAATATAAAATATGATAACTTTAGGGTTAGATGCTGATATTAAAAAGCCTTTTAAAAAGTTACCAGCATATGAAGCCTTTGTTACCTTTTCATTTTTGATATTTGTTTCTATGGGAGATGTCCAAATTTTATAACCTAAATAGATTAAATAAATTCCACCAGCAATTCTAATAAATTCAAATACGGTTGCATAGTTTTGTGTTAGTGCAACTAGACCAAAGAAAGCAAGCACCAAGTAAACAACATCGGAAATTGACATACCAAATGCTAAAGCATAAGATGTTTTAATATCGTTACTCAATGAATTTGATATAAGTGCAAATACACCAGGACCTGGTGTAATACTAAAAATAAATATTGCTAAATAAAACGTGATCATCGATTCTATTGACATATTTGCTCCTTAAAATAATTGTATAATTATACTCTATAGGATATTAATATTTATCTGTCCACAAGAAATATGACACAAGATTCTGAACAGTCTATTCCTTAACCTCTTATATTCGGAACAGATTTTAGAAAAATGCAGAATGTTCCAAAAAGAGTTGAATTTTTGAACACATGAAGTAGTCAAATTGACTACTTCTTTTTGGCTACATCTTTAATTGCTCTATAGATAGTATTCCGAGCTACATGAAATATCTTAGATAACCATGCAACAGATTTTCCTTTTTCATGCTGCTTATATATAACATTCTTCTCTTTAGTACCTAGAATAGCTTTTCTGCCAAACTGAACACCTTTTTTCTTTGCAGCTTCAATTCCTTCTCTAACACGTTCATTTATTAAATCACGTTCAAATTCTGCAATGGCACCTAACATTGTAAATAACAGTCTACCTGCTGGAGATGTTGTATCAATATTTTGATGTAATACTTTGAGATTTACATCTTTTTTTTGTCTTGAGTTGATCAATTTGATTTTCAAGGTTTTCGATTGAAGTTGAAACTCTTTTATAACCTACATTCATAATAAATCCTTTTTATTAAACTTACTATTTATCTCATATATTTGAATGATTGTAAAGTAATGTCTATTTTCTAAAAAACAGATTGTTGAACCTATTTTTATAACTCATCTTTTCCTGTCCTATCTTCTATTAATAGATCAGTATAAACTAGAAGCACAGTAACAATTGACAAAATTACGATATTCATATATAATGTAGTTATATAAAGGATA